>VMBT01001472.1_pt1 | contig 12553 bp, 14 predicted proteins | sample 4404301 | NCBI WGS metagenome assembly VMBT01 (sample SAMN12238535, study PRJNA552566) | marine metagenome | isolation source: Coastal seawater | place: USA: coastal Georgia, Sapelo Island | collected 2008-08/2009-08
CAGCATGAAATAATTGGCTGGCCAATAGTTTTGAATTAGTTAAGTTACCATTATGTGCAAGACTTATTCCATAGGGTGAATTTACATACATAGGTTGAGCAAATTCTTTGCCAGCACCGCCTGCTGTTGGATACCTTACATGAGCAATTCCATAATGGCCTATCAATTTTTCCATATGTGTTTGACGAAACACATCCCTAACGTAACCTTTTGATTTTCTGCTATTGAGTCGGCCCTTGTGATCAGATACAACCATGCCAGCAGCATCTTGTCCTCTATGCTGAAGCATAAGCATAGAATCGTATAGCTCTCCAGCTACATTCGATTCAGCAGATATGCCAACTATGCCACACACTATGTATCTTCTCCATCACTTGATTCTGTTGCTGGCTCTTCAGTTAAATTATCTTCAACGCTATCAACTACAGGCTCAATGATTTTTATACTTTGTTCGATGATGTTTTTATTATCTAATAAATTTTTTAAATATGCTTCAACTTTTGGAATATATTCATTAATAATTGGTGAAATTTTTGAATTAGTAACCAATTCAGAACTTTTAATCCCTGATGGGATTATTAAAAATAAAACTAGAACTAATATAGCCCCTCTAATGAATCCAAAAACCACTCCAAGAAATTTATCAAAACCAGATGCGCCAGACCATTTAATTAATTTTGATATCAACTTTATAAAAATACCGCCTAAATAAATGGCTAAAACGAAAACTACAATATATGAAATAATCTTGGCTACTTCCAAGTTAGTTATAAATTTTAAAATTTGAGGTGTCACCAAGTGCTCAAAATTAATTGAGACCACAAAAGCAAATACCCATAAAAATAATGATAGAAATTCTTTAACAAAGCCTCTTGATAAAGATATTAAACTTGATGCAACTAAAATTACGAGAATAGCCCAGTCGGTTATATTAAACCCTAGCCCTTCCATTGCTCCACTTCCCCTTCTGTTGCTTCAGACAATTTATAGATCTCTTCAATATTATCATTTAAAAACTCTTTTGAGACGAATGGACCTGCATAAACAGCATTTAATTGCTTGGTTTGACCAAATGCTTTTACAAATGCTGGATAACCATTAATTTTAAGGTTTTTTACAATAGACTCTGCCTTATCCCTAGATGAGAGTACATGAATTCTTACAACATACCTTTCAAAATCAGTTTCATGATCATATTTTTTGACAGGTTCTATAATTTCATTAGACTCTTCGGGCAATTCTTTTGCTATTGTTTTTTTAACCTCTGTTTTGTCATCGCTCATCTCGACGGATTCAGTTAAAAAAGGTTCTTGATATTGGGAATTTGGCTCTAGGTAAACCAATAAAAACGTTAATAGTGAAAATAAAAAAATGAATCCAACGATTCTTTCAAGTTTCATTTAGTTGTCTCTATGAATTTTTTTAAGTATGCCGCCAATTTTGGTTCTGAGGTTTCTTCTATGGACAATCATATCAATAGCTCCATGTTTAAGAAGAAACTCTGATTTTTGAAAATCTTCAGGTAAATCAACTCTTACAGTTTGCTCAATAACTCTTCTACCTGCAAATCCAACCAATGCATCTGGCTCAGCTATATTGATGTCGCCTAGCATTGAAAGGCTTGCAGATACACCACCATATATCGGATCAATCATTACTGAGATATAAGGCAAATTCTTTGCCTTAAGTTTCTGGATAGCAGCAGATGTTTTTGCCATCTGCATTAGAGAGACCATAGATTCCTGCATTCTGGCACCACCTGATGTAGCAAAACATATGAAAGGTCTTTTATTTTTAATAGCAAACTCAATTCCTTTAACAAATTTTTCACCAACTACACCGCCCATAGAACCACCCATAAATCTAAATTCAAATGCGGCAACTACAACTTTCATGCCATCAAGAGTGCCTATACCTAAAAGAAGAGCTTCTTTTTCACCGGTTGCAGCAATGGCATCTTTTACTCTTGAAGTATAGTGTTTGGTATCTTTAAATTTTAAATGGTCTTTAGTTGTAATATCTTTCTCTAACTCCTGAAATGCACCGCCATCAAAAAAAATACCTAATCTTCTTCGAGCACCAATTCGTAAATGATGATCGCATTTAGGACAAACAAAAAGCGCTCTTTCAAGCTCAGGTGCATATAAAACAGATTCACATTTAGGACATGAACTCCATAAACCATCAGGAACTTTACTTTTTGGTTTGCCTGATGTGCCTATAGTTGGTATTAATCTTGTAAGCCAATTCATACTAATGCATCTCTAATTTCATTTAAGTATGTTTCTATTCTAGCAAATTCTTTGCTATCTGATGCATCATTGATCATTTGTACTATTGATGATCCAATTACCACCCCATCCGAAACTGCTGCTAGGTTTTTAACATCATTAACAGTTTTAATCCCAAACCCAGCAAGAATGGGCAAGTCAGTGTGTTCTTTAATTTTTTTAATGTTTGTATTTACGTCTGAAGTATCAAGTTCGGCAGAACCAGTTACACCTTTAAGGGTAACATAATAAATAAAACCAGAACTATTTGAGCATATGGATTCAATCCTGTCTTGACTTGTAGTTGGGGATATCAATGAAATAGTTTTTATATCTTTATTTGTTAATCCATAGTTTTCAAGCTTAAGTTCACCTGGAATATCTACAACTAAGACACCATCCACTCCAATTTCGTTTGATTCATTAACTTCTTTAATAAAATACACAAAAGTATTCAGATAACCCATTAATATAACTGGGGTTTCAGTATCTGTTTCCCTGAAACGTTTTACTATTTTTAGCGCATCAGTAAAAGAAGTTTTGTTGGCTAATGCTCTATCATGAGCTTTTTGTATTATTGGGCCTTCGGCTATTGGATCAGTAAAAGGGATTCCTAGCTCAATAATATTCACACCGGATTTAACAAATGAATGCATTAACTCATGAGTTGTATCAAGGTCTGGATCTCCGGCAACCAAATAAGCGACAAGAGCTTTTTTATTTTGATCTTTAAGCTGAATTAGTTTTTTATCAATCCTATTCAAAATTCAATACCATCTATCTCGGCAACCGTATTAATATCTTTATCCCCTCTTCCAGATACATTGATAATAATATTTTGTTCTTTAGTAAATTCTTGTTGAATATTCTTCAGGTATGCAAAAGCATGGGCTGTTTCTAATGCTGGCATTATGCCTTCAAGCTCAGTTACCTCATGAAATGCATCTAAAGCCTCTTGATCATTAACTGCATAGTATTCAGCGCGACCAATATCTTTTAACCAAGAATGTTCAGGCCCAACTCCTGGATAATCTAATCCAGCAGAAACAGATTTTGTATCTTTTACTTGACCAGTTTCACTTTGCATTAAGTAACTTCTTGCGCCATGCAAAACTCCGGGTGTTCCATCATTTAAAGGTGCTGCATGCTCTCCAGTTGCTAAACCATTTCCACCAGCCTCAACTCCAATCAGTCTTGTTTCAGGAATATCGATAAATGGATAAAAAGCTCCCATAGCATTAGAACCACCTCCTACACAGGCAACAATTGCATCTGGCATAGTATTAAAAGCCTCTTTTGATTGCGATATGAGTTCTTGACCGACTACTGAATTAAAATCTCTTACAATCATTGGATAAGGATGTGGTCCGGTAACACTTCCAATAATGTAATAGGTATTATCTACATTTGTAACCCAATCTCTAAGGGCTTCATTAAGGGCGTCTTTTAGCGTTGCTGTTCCAGAATCTACAGCATGCACATGTGCGCCTAGCAGCTTAATTCTATAAACATTTAACGACTGCCTTCTAACATCTTCGGCGCCCATATATATATGGCATTCTAGACCCAATCTTGCTGCTACTGTTGCTGTAGCAACCCCATGCTGACCCGCACCAGTTTCAGCTATTATTCTTTTTTTACCCATATATTTAGCCAATAGTATTTGACCAATAGTATTATTAATTTTATGAGCACCTGTATGGTTAAGGTCTTCTCTTTTCAACCAGATAGATGCTGATTGATAATGTTGAGTTAAACGTTCTGCAAAATATAGTGGGGACGGTCTACCAACAAATGCTGATAAATCTTTATAAAACTCATCTTTAAATTCAGGATTATCCTTGAGCTTGTTATAGGTTTGTTCCAGCTCCTCAAGAGCATACATTAAAGTTTCTGGAACAAACTTTCCTCCATATTCTCCAAAAAAACCCATTTCATCTGGGAATTTTGATTTATCAATTGCCATTAAGCTCTAACCTTGTGAACGATTTCTTTAATTAAACTAATATCTTTTTTACCTGGGGCAAATTCAACTCCAGAGTTTATATCTAAACAAAAAACATCTTGATTTATAGCATTATCAATATTTTCTTGATTAATTCCACCTGCAAGAATAATTTTTTTATTAATTTTTATTGTTTCTGATAACAAATTCCAATTAAATTGATTACCAGTTCCGCCTTTAAGTTTAGAATCATGCGTATCAAATAAAATAGCATCTGCATCAGACCTCTCTAATTCATTAAGATCAATATTGTCTTTTATGCTAAAAACTTTCCAAAAAGGCTGTTTAAAAGATAAGCAAAAATTATTAGATTCATTGCCATGAAATTGAATTATTGGATTTTTAAAACATTCAATAACATTTCTAATTGTATCGGCATCGCTATCTACAAATACACATACTGGTTTAGAATTTTTAAAGTCTACGTTTTTTAATTGCTCTAAAAGAATTTCAGAGCAATTTCTTGGACTAGGTTTGTAAAAAATAAAACCAATATAATCGATCTCAAGTTCAATTAATTGATGAACAATATCAATAGATGTATTGCCACAAATTTTAATTTTTTTATCCATAATTAATTAAAAAATTCTAATATATTTTTACTAGGAGTATTTAAACTAACAGATTGATCATAATGAGGTCCAAGAAAAAATAATCCCTGTGAGCTTAAAGTTCTCCCAGCCTGAGTTCTATCTTTGCTTAATATTATATCTTTTATGCTGTTAGTATTTTCACCCTTGCCTATATCTACTAATGTTCCTGCAATAATTCTAACCATATTTTGTAAAAAAGCATTAGCTGTAATATTTAAAAAGATATAGTTATCTCTTATAGACAAATTAATTTCTGAGATATTTTTAGTAGGGTTTTTTGAATTACAGTTTGAACTTCTAAATGCTGAAAAATCATGCTCTCCTTTGAATGCAGTTATTTGATTTTGAATTTTTGTTATATCAATCTTTCTTTTTTCCCAATGCACATAATCTGCAAAAAAAATAGGCTTCTGATTTGAGTTATAAATACAGTAGGTATAGGATCTTGCAAGTGCGGAAAATCTTGAATGGAAATCATCATCAACCTTGATGATTTGAGTTACTAATAAACTATTGGGTAAATTTGAATTTAATCCTTTAATCCAATCCTCACAATCTCTCTCAATATTAGTGGTGAAATCAAACGCTTGAGAGAGTGCATGTACTCCGGCATCAGTTCTACCTGCATAATTTATCTTGCAATCTTCTTGTGTAATTATATGCAAAGCATCTTCAATTGCCTCTTGAATAGAAGGTGCATTATTTTGTCTTTGAAAGCCAGAGTAATCAGTGCCTTTGTACTGTATCAGGGCAGCTAATTTCACTATTCTTTAATTCTAGCAATAAGTGATATTGCTTGATTTCTAATGTCAGTATTTGAAGTTTCTCGTTTAAGCTTTTCAAGAATGTTGAGGGCTAAATCCATTTTACCCATCTCAAAATATGTAAAGGCTAAATCTAATTCCTGCTCATCTTTGTTGTTTTCTACACTTAAGTTATCTGGTAAACCCTGAACTTTTGAATGATCATCCTTGGGCTCATCAAAATCATAAGCTACTTTTTTTGATTTATTGGTTTTAAGTTGAATATAAATTAAAGAAATTAATACACCACTTGCAACAGATATGGCTGCAACGAATAATAAATCCCAAATATTCAGACTGCTGTTCTCAGAAGTTGTATTGTCATCATCAGGTTTTTTAACCAATTCTTCTATAGCATCATTTGTATTTCCAATAGAAATAGTTTTAGTGTTTTGCTCTATTATATTTTCTGGCTCAAGATCAGCATATTCTGCTTGAATAATTGATGGTTTTTCTTCTACTTCTGCTGCACTTATATTATCTTGGCTGTCTGGCTTTTGAATTTTTGGTGCAGTTAATTTTAATAATGATTGCGATGCTTTTACAAAACTTTGCTGGTAGGATTGATTCATAGCTAAAATAGATTTTCTAGCATCTTGCTCTGAAATATTTTTAATAATACTTAATTTTGGAATTACTAAATCAATATCACTACGGACCCTATTTATATTTTTATTAATAAATGAATCTTTATTCCCTAAATATATAGACCACATTACTTTATATATTGAAACTGAATTTTCAGATGCTATCTCAGATGCAATACTCCAAATAGTTGTTATTTCTTCTGCTTTAACAATTTTTAAAAAGCTATCCTCGGGCTTTTCTTTTGTTAATTCTTGCTGATCATTTACTTCGCTATCATCACTTATTTTTTTTGCAGGCAAAGGCTTTTTAACTAATGGTATTTTTTCTTTAATGGAAACATTAGGTTTCGCAGGTAAGAAAATAAAAATATCTTTTTTGTATTCGGATGAAATTTTTATAGTAAAACTAATATATTCATCCGTAAAATTTTCATTGAGAATCAGTTTGTATGATTGGTAATTAGGAAATGTTTGCAATAATGAATATTCAACTATTCCAATTAATGGCTCTGTTGTTTTATAGCTAAATAATTCGATCTCATTCTCTTTAAGCTCTGCATTTCTGATTTTAAACTCAATAGTTCGCTGGTTTGTAGAATTTAAATCTACTATAGGTGAAGAAAGTTTTATATCAGCATGTATAGCTAATGAAAAGAAGATAAAAAGAAAAATTTTACTTCTAATTTTGATCATACCTTATTTAACTTTACCAAGGCCTCAAGTATTTGGACAGCATTTAATGCAGCTCCTTTTCCATATACATTGTCTGCAACAATCCACATTGATACCCAGCTTTCATCTTTTATTTCTTGCACTCTTATTCTACCAACATAAACGTCTTCAGTATCATTTGCGAACTCTCGAGGAGTTGGATATTCTAAATTAGCAGGATTGTCTACGACTGTAACACCTTTGTATTGACTAAGAAGTTCTATAATTTCTTCTTTCGAAGTTTTTTGTTCTACCCTAAAAAATACAGCTTCTGAGTGACCATTAAAAACCGGAACCCTTGCGCATGTAGCCTGAACTGAAATACTTGGATCAAGTATTTTGTTTGTTTCCCAAACTAATTTCATTTCTTCTTTTGTGAAATCATTTTCTAGAAAAACATCGCATTGAGGTATCACATTAAAAGCAATTGGTTTTGGATATATTTCAGGGTTAATTTCACTATCTGTTTGATTGGATTGAATCTGTAACTCTTGCACCGCTTTCTTACCAGTACCTGATACTGCCTGATATGTAGCAATATTTAAAATATCTATATTAAATGCTTGATGAATAGAATCCAGAACCATTAATAGTTGAGAGGTAGAACAATTTGGATTTGAAATTAAAGATGGTTCATTAAGCTCCGCTAATTCTGCACCATTAATTTCAGGAATAACTAATGGAACATCATCTTCATATCTATATTCGCTTGAAAGATCGATAACATAATTTCCAGCATTAACATATTGATGGGCATATGTTTTAGCTGCAGTTGATCCTGCTGCTAAAATCGCTACATCCGTTGATGATGCATCAAAGGAGCTTGGGTCTTGGATAGTATATTCAATACCATGGAATGTTATTATCTCGCCAACAGTAGTACTACCTAAAGGATAAAATTCTTCAAAAGTGATTTTCTTCTTTTCTAGAATCTGTAGTATTTTTCTTCCAACAACGCCGGAGGCGCCTACAAGTGCAAGCTTCATCTTAACCCTCTTCAAGTATTTTAATAATTTCTTTTGCCACCTCAGATGTTTTTAAGGTTGGCTCGCCTGTTACTGCAATATCAACAGTTCTATAGCCTCTAGATACAAAGTTTTTAATTGCACTATCTAACTGTGAGGATATATTTTGCATGTCTAAAGAATAATTTAATGCCATAGATAAAGAACCAATCATAGCTAGGGGATTAGCAATATCTTGACCTGCTATATCTGGAGCACTTCCATGACATGGCTCATACATACCTTGCCCTTCTGCATTTAAGGAGGCTGATGGCAGCATACCAATTGACCCACTTAAAGTTGCAGCTATATCAGATAAAATATCTCCAAAGAGATTGCTTGATACAATTACATCAAACTGATTTGGGTCTAATACAAGCTGCATAGCTGCATTATCAACAAGCTGATGAGAAACCTCTACGTCTGGATATTCTTTTGCAATATCGTTTGTAATAGATCTCCAAAACTTAGAAACTTCTAAGACATTAGCCTTATCAACAGAGCATAATTTTTTATTTCTTTTAGATGCAGCTTCAAAAGCTACTTTAAGAATTCTTGAAATCTCATCGTAGTTATAAACCATAGTATTAAAAGCTTTATCACTTTCAATAGATCTTGGCTCGCCAAAATAAATCCCGCCAGTTAACTCCCTTACAATTAAAATATCTAAACCTTGAATAATGCTATCTTTGATAGGCGATGCTGAAGCAAGCTCATTAAATAAATATGAGGGCCTTAAATTTGCAAATAACTGAAGTTCTTTTCTCAGTCCTAATAGCGCATTTTCTGGTCTTTTATCCCATGGCAAATCATCATATTTTGGTCCACCAACAGCACCAAATAAAATAGCATCAGATGCTTTAGCCTCATTTAAAACTTCTTCAGTTAATGGTTCTCCATATTTATCATAAGAAGTTCCACCTACATCGTTATAAGAAATTTCAATATCAAGATTATTCACATCTACTAAATAATTTAATACCTCAACTGCTGATGCAGTGACTTCCTGTCCAATACCGTCACCAGGCAATACTAGTAATTTTTTAGACATCTTTAAAAATCTCCGGTCTTAATTCCTTTCGCATACTTTCAAAGCTCTTTATCACATCTGCATCTTTAAGGGTGATATCAACATCATCAAGATTAAAAATAATTCTATCTAGCAACCCTTGATCAACCTTAAAACCACTTATTAAAGAACCATCAGCTGATCTAATAGTCTTTTCTTCTAATGAGATAGATAGTTCAAGCACACTATTAAGAGCATCCTTAAATAATACCTCGATTACATCAGCATCTAGTACGATTGGTAAAACCCCATTTTTAAAGCAATTGTTATAAAAAATATCCCCAAATGAGCTCGCAATAACTGCTTTGATACCAAAATCTCTTAATGCCCATACAGCGTGCTCTCTACTTGAACCACAACCAAAATTATCTCTTGTAAGTAATATAGTTGATTTAGAATATATCTCTTGATTCAGAATAAAGTCATCTATGAGAGCTCTAGTTTCTTTTTTTTGACCCAGTCTGCCCGTATCGCTATATCTCCATCCATCAAATAAGTAATCTTCATATCCATATTTTTTAATAGACTTAAGGTATTCTGTAGGAATAATTTGATCTGTATCAATATTATTTCTGTCAATGTGGGCAACAACACCCTGAAAATCTGTTATTTTTTCATTCATATCAGCTTTCCATGAATTGCAACTAAAGCGGCTAATCTTGGGCTCATCAAATGAGTCCTACCAAGGTTTCCCTGTCTTCCCTCAAAATTTCTATTAGATGTGGATGCGCATCTCTCATACGGCTTCAATTGATCAGGATTCATACCAAGACACATTGAGCAACCAGGATCTTTCCAATTGAATCCAGCATTTATAAAAACTTTATCGAGACCTTCTTTTTCAGCGGCCTCCTTCACTAAACCTGAACCTGGAACTACCATTGCTTCTTTAATATCTTTAGATACTTTTTTGCCATCTACAACTTTTGCAGCTTCTCGAAGATCTTCAATTCTTGAATTAGTACATGAGCCAATAAAGACTTTATCAAAAGCTAAATCAAGTAAATTTTGATTATCTTCGATGCCCATATATTTTCTAGCTAATTCCATATTATTATTTTTAGCTACTGGAATATCAGCATCATAATCAATAACCATTTCTGGTGATGTTCCCCACGTAACCTGGGGTTTAATTAAACTAACATCTATTTTCAACTCTTTATCAAAAGAAGCATCGTCATCTGAATGAAGCGATTGCCAATAAGTTTCAGCATTTTTAATCTCTTTTCCATTTAGGCGAGCGGCATTTTTAACATATGAAATAGTAGTTTCATCAACACCAACTAACCCAACTTTGGCACCAGCTTCAATGGACATATTACAAATCGTCATTCTAGCTTCCATGGATAAACTGCTAATATAGGATCCTGCAAATTCTATTGCATAACCAGTACCTCCAGCAGTGCCTATTAGCCCAATAATATGCAAAATAATATCTTTAGATGATATGTTTCCATTAGGTATACCATCTATAAGCACTCTAAAGTTTTTAAGTTTAGAAATCTTTAAGGTTTGTGTGGCTAGAACATGTTCTACTTCAGAAGTTCCGATACCCATTGCAAGACATCCGAAAGCACCATGAGTCGAGGTATGCGAATCACCACAAACAATTGTCATTCCTGGCAATGTATAGCCTAATTCGGGTCCTATGACATGGACGATACCTTGGTTTTTAGAGGTAATATCAAATTGCCTAATACCAAACTTGTTGCAATTTTTATCTAGCTCAATGACCTGTATTTTGGATATTTCATCATTAATTTCATTGGCTTTAAAGTTTAAACCTCTATCTGTTGGTACATTATGATCAGGTGTTGCAACATTTGCAGACAAACGCCATGGTTTCAGACCTTTCTTATCAATACTTTCAAATGCTTGGGGCGATGTTACCTCGTGCAAATAATGTCTATCAATATATATTAGAGATTCGCCTGATTCGTAGGTCTTAATATGATGCTCTTCCCAAAGCTTATCGTATAAAGTAGGCATACTATTCAGTAAATGGTAACTTCTGCTCAATATCAAAATTTTGAGCTCTATTTCTTAGAATATGATCCATGAGAACTAGATTTACCATAGCCTCTGCAATAGGCACTGCCCTTATACCAACACATGGATCATGTCTGCCTTTTACTTCTATATCAACTTCATCGCCTTCTTTATTGAGTGTCTGACCTTTTACTTGAATGCTTGAAGTGGGTTTAATAATAAAACTTACATCAATTTCATCGCCATTTGATATCCCGCCAAGAATGCCGCCCGCATTATTAGATGCATACCCATCAGACCTTATATGATCTCTTAACTCTGATCCTCTAGAATCTAAAATATCATCTACATTGCCTATTGATACTGACTTAACAGCATTTATGCTCATAATGCCTTTAGCAATTTCAGCATCTAACTTATCAAAAACTGGCTCACCTAAACCTACTGGACAATTTTTAACCTTTACAGCCAATTTAGCTCCAACAGAGTTACCCTCTGCTATAAGCTCATTAAATAAACTATCTAAATCATTAATTTTATTTTTATCACCAAAAAAATACTTATTTTGATTAGCGAACTCAAGGTCTAAACTTTCGGATTTTATGTTACCAATTTGAGCAACATACCCTTGAGTAGATATACCAAGCTTGTTCAAATATTTTTTAGCTACTGCGCCAGCTGCAACCCGCATTGCTGTTTCTCTAGCACTTGATCTACCTCCACCCCTATAGTCTCTATGGCCATATTTAGCTTGATAAGTTATGTCTGCATGGTTTGGTCTAAATACATCTTTAATATTAGAGTAGTCTTTTGATCTTTGATCTTTATTGTAAATAACTAATGCAATTGGTGTTCCTGTAGTTTTTCCTTCAAAAACGCCGGATAAAATCTCAACCTTATCATCTTCTTTTCTCTGCGTTGTTACATCTGATTGGCCTGGTTTTCTTCTATCAAGCTCATGTTGAATATCAGCTTCATTGATTTCAATTTGAGGCGGGCATCCATCAATAATGCAGCCCAAAGCAATCCCATGGCTTTCACCAAAGGTTGTTACTGTAAAATTTTTTCCAAATGTATTGCCTGACATGGTCGGAATTATAATCTAAATTACTAGATTAATTGAATATATGTGGTTTTTTAAGGCTTAGATATTATTAACTTTTTCTATTTCTTGCGAATTCTAATTCTTTTTGCCAATTATTTTTATTAGTTTGAGCTTCGCCGCTTCCTTTTTGAGCAAGAATCACTCTTCCACCATCCATATCAATCCTTATAGAGTCAGTGGTTATCACCTCCCCATGACGACCAATAAAAATACCTGTTAACTCACCCTTGGTATCTTCAGGATGAAGCGATTCGATTAGTTCTATTAGCTCTTGCTTGGTCACAGAAATTAGAATGTATTATGTTCTTGTTTCAATAAATCTTGAAATTCAATAACGGACATATTATCAATAATCTCAGGATTAGATAATTTTGCATATATTTCATCAGCTTTATCTTTGGCAAAAACTGTATTCAA
>VMBT01001473.1_pt1 | contig 12551 bp, 9 predicted proteins | sample 4404301 | NCBI WGS metagenome assembly VMBT01 (sample SAMN12238535, study PRJNA552566) | marine metagenome | isolation source: Coastal seawater | place: USA: coastal Georgia, Sapelo Island | collected 2008-08/2009-08
TCCGTGAGTCGTCGGCGGCGGCCGTGACCACAGCCCTCGCCCCGGGTCTGCGCACCCGGGCGTTCATCTACAACACGCTGCTGCTCGACAAGTCGATCGACGACCGCCTGCGCGACTACCCGTCGTGGATCACCAGCCGGAACATGGCCAATGAGGCGAGTGACGCGAGCGTGCAGGCGCTCGTCGACGCCGTGGTCTCCCGCTACGACATCCCGCAGCGCTGGTACGCGCTGAAGGCCGAGATCCTCGGTGTCGACCGGCTGCGCGACTTCGATCGGATGGCCTCGGTGACCGCCGGCGGGTCAGCCGAGATCGGCTGGGCGGAGGGCACGAGCATCGTGCGCGACGCCTACGCATCGTTCTCCGATGAGTTGGCCGGCATCGTCGGGCGCTTCATCGACGAGCGCTGGATCGACGCGCCGGTGCGTCCGGGCAAGCGCGGCGGCGCCTTCTGCGCCTACGGCGTGCCCGAGCACCATCCCTATGTGCTCCTCAACTGGACGAGCACCGCGCGCGACGTCGCTACCCTCGCTCACGAACTCGGCCACGGGGTGCACGGCTACCTCGCCCGCGAGCAGGGCATCTTCCACCAGTCGACACCGCTCACTCTCGCCGAGACGGCCTCGGTGTTCGGCGAGACGGTGACCAACAACCGCCTCCTCGAGTCGCTCGACGATCCCGAGGAGCGCTTCTCGCTGCTCGCCGCCACATTGGAGGACTCCATCGCGACGGTGTTCCGACAGGTGGCGATGAACCGGTTCGAGCACTCCTGCCACTCGCACCGCCGTGAGGTCGGAGAACTGTCCGTCGAGACCTTCGGCGACTACTGGGCCGAGAGCCAGACGGCGATGCTCGGCGAGGCGGTCGAGGTGACCGAGGGATATCGCACCTGGTGGAGTTATGTGCCGCATTTCATCGCCACCCCCGGCTACGTGTACGCCTACGCGTACGGGCAGTTGCTGGCGTTGTCGGTCTACGCCCGCTACCGGGAGCAGGGCGACTCGTTCGTGCCGGCCTACCTCGACATGCTGCGCGCCGGAGGGTCGATGTCGCCCGAGGCGCTCACCGCCATCGTCGGATGCGATCTCACCGACCCGGGGTTCTGGTCGGCCGGGCTCGACATCGTCGAGGGGCAGTTGAACGCCGCCGTCGACGCCGCCCGGGCCGCCGGTCGGCTCTGAGTCGTCGCTGATCGTCAGCGGCCGCGCGGCAGGGCGAGGAGCGTCACCGCGGCGACGAGCGTCATGACCAGGGCGAAGCCGATACCGATGCCGAATCCCCATCGGTCGATGATCGCCCCGGCCGTCGGAGGTCCGACCAGCCCGCCGATCCCCGCCGCCGTGTAGGTGGCTCCGAGGATGGTCGCCATGCCGTCGGTGCCGAAGAGTTCGGCGACCACGGCCGGCGAGAGCGCGATGAACCCGCCGTAGCCGATGCCCATGACCACGGTGTAGAGCACCAGCAGCCCGTATCGGCCGTCCGAGGCCATCCAGATCAGATAGCTGCCGGCCATGGTGACGAAACTCCCCTGGAGCAGTCTGATGGCGCCGAGCCTCGCGCCGAGCGCGCCGAGACCGAGTCGACCGATGATCGAGGAGGCCCCGATCAAACCGACGAGCAACGCGGCCCGTCCCGCCTCGACCCCCCGCTCGGTCGCGTACGACTTGATGAACACGAACGGCACGAAGAGCGCGAGCGAGAGGGCGAGCGAGCCGAGGTACAGGACGACGAAGGGACGCTGGCGGGCCACCGCTCTCAGATCGACGCGGCCTCCGGCACCCCGCGACGGTGCTCGGCGCACTCCGAGGGTGGCGAGAGCCATCGACGCGACGCCACCGATCGCGAAGATGACGTACGCCCGACGCCACCCGTGGGCCTCGATGAGGTGGGCGGCGAGCGGCGCGCACACCAGCGTGCCGGCGCCGATACCGGCGACCGCGATACCGAGGGCGGTGGTACGCCGTCGTTCGAACCATCCCCCGACCATGGCCACCATCGGCACGTAGCCACAGGCGACCGCGGTGCCGACACCGAGCCCATAGGTGATGTAGCCGAGCCAGATCGATCCGACCGCCGAGGTGGCGAGGAGCCCGAGGCCGAGGCTGACGGTGCCGACGACCATCACCGGTCGCGGCCCGTAACGGTCAGCGAATCGACCCGAGACGACACCTCCCCCGAAATAGAGGGCGGTCGTCACCGAGAACATGAGAGCCGTCAGGCCCCGACCGGTGCCGAACTCGTCGGCCATCGAATCGAAGAACGCCCCGAAGGAGTAGGCCACGCCGAACACCGTGAAGGTCGACACGAAGGCGGCCGCCACCGTTGCCCACCGGCGCACCTCGGAGATCCCCGCCGGTTCGGTAGGTCGCTCCACAACATCACATCTGATCACGCCCGCGGCGTTTGGATGGTCATCGGTGGACCAACAGGATGAAATGCGTGTAACACTTCTGAGGACCGAGTCGATCACCTCTGATGACTGTGAAATTCAGAGGCATGCAGGGAGACCGACGTGGCAGGGTCACCGTTCGATGACATTTCAGACCAACCGACAGCACGGTGGCGGAGCCTGCACCGCCCCGTGAACCGCGAGCATCCGACCCGCCCACGTCGACGTCGCGTTGCGACGAGCCTGGTCACCGGCCTCGTCGCGGCGACGGTCATCCTGCCCTCGGCTGCTGACGCGCAGGAGGACTTCGACTTCCGTCTGCTCGACACCGACGGCAACGTCCTCGACATCGACGGAAACCCGAACGACGGGGCCGAGACCCCGATCGAGGTGCCACCACCCTCGCTCCCCTCGCTCGCCTCCACGATCGACTCGGGCGTCGACCGGTATGTGCTCGTCATCGACGACGCCGACCCCGATCACTTCGCCCTCGCCCTGGCCGCCATCGTGAACGCCGGCGGACTCGTCGGAGCCCGTCACGACTCGATCGGGTCGGCTCTCGTCACCCTCTCCGGTGACCAGGCCACCGATCTCGGAGCGCACCCATGGGTGGCCGCCATCGACGTGAACCGAGGTGTCGGACTCCTCGACCGACCGACCGACCGGAGCATGCCCTCCGTGGCCGGCGATGTGGTGCCCGGCCGCTACATCGTCAGGTTGAGCGAGTCGACGAGCGATGCCCAGCGGATCGCGATCGCCGCGACCGTCGCGAATGAGATCGTGTCGACCCTCGAACAGGTCTTCGACGGCTGGGTACTCGACCTCACCGATGCCCAGGTGTCGGAACTCAAAGCCCATCCGAGTGTCGTGGACATCGAGCCCGACCGTGTCATCACCCTCGATGGGAGGACCGACTCGGTACTCCCGTCCGCCACGCAGACCGGCGCGACCTGGGGGCTCGATCGGATCGACCAGGTCAACCTCCCGCTCGACAGCTCCTACACCGACCGCAGTGACGGGACCGGCGTCACCGCCTACATCATCGACACCGGTATCTCCGCTCACAGCGAGTTCGGAGCTCGCCTCGCCTCAGGCCGCAACTTCTACACGTCGGATCAGGACGCCAGTGATGCCTCCGACTGCAACGGACACGGCACCCACGTGGCCGGCACCGTCGGCGGCTCGACCTACGGGGTCGCCGACGGGACCACCCTCGTGCCGGTGCGGGTGTTCGGCTGCACCGGCAGCACCTCGACCAGCACGATCGTGGCCGCCATCGACTGGGTGCTCACCCAGCACACCTCCGGTGACCCGGCCGTCGCCAACCTCTCCCTCGGTGGCGGCGCCTCCTGGGCTCTCGACACCGCGGTGCAGGGCCTGGTCTCGGATGGGATCGTCACCGCGGTCGCCGCCGGGAACTCGAACAACAACGCCTGCTACTACAGCCCGGCTCGCGAGTCGACCTCGATCACCGTCGGATCCACCACGAGCACCGACGCCCGCTCGTCGTTCTCCAACTACGGCTCGTGCGTCGACATCTTCGCTCCCGGTTCGTCGATCACCTCCGCCTGGCACACCGGTGGCACCAACACCATCAGCGGCACCTCCATGGCCTCGCCCCACGTGGCCGGTGCCGCCGCCGCGCTCTGGGGGACCGACCTCGACCAGACCGCCGCCGCCGTCAAGTCAGCGGTCCTGGCATCGTTCTCCACTGGCCTGATCACCGACCGCGGCCCCAACTCCCCGGACGCCCTCCTCTACCTCAACCCACTCGACGGTGGGGGTGGCTCCAACCCGACGGCCCCTGGGGCACCCACGGGGGCTGCCGCTGCCCTCGACGGAACCACCGCGACGATCTCCTGGTCGGCGCCAGCCGACGACGGCGGTGCGACGATCACGCGGTACGTCGCCACCGCCGTCGAGGACGACGCCTTCACCTGCACCTGGACGTCCGGCCCGCTCGAGTGCGACATCACCTCCCTCACCCCGGGCACCTTCACGTTCACCGTCATCGCCTCCAACTCGGCCGGTGCCTCCGATCCGTCCTCGGCGACCAACTCGGTGACCGTCTCGGTCGGCTCCAACAACGACTACTTCGTCGCATCGATCGCCCTGACCGGATCGTCCGGCACGGTCACCGACTCGAACACGGGGGCGACGTTGGAGACCGGCGAACCGCCGATCGATGTCGGCTGGGGTTCCGCGACCCTGTGGTTCTCCTGGACCGCGTCGGCGTCGGGCCGACTCAACGTGGACACCTTCGGCTCGTCCTTCGACACCGTGCTCGCCGCCTACACCGGGTCGTCACTCCCCTCGCTCAACCGACTGAGCTACAACGACGACTCCCGTCAGACCGGGAACTACTACCAGAGCACTCTCACCCTCGACGTCACCTCCGGCACCGAGTACCACCTCCGGGTGAACCAGTACGGCTCGACCGGCGGGGACGTCACCCTCAACTGGGAGTTCGCGACCACCGGCGCGCCCGCTGCACCCTCCGGAGTCGAGGCGCTCGCCGTCGCCGACGGCGCCGTACAGGTGCGGTGGGCCGCGAGCGACGCCTACCCCGTGGTCACCGCCTACACGGTGACGTCCTCCCCGGACAGCCGGACCTGCACCTGGACGGCGGGACCGACACTGTGCACGGTCACCGGCCTCACCCCGGACGCGTCGTACACGTTCTCCGTGACAGCGACCAACTCCTCGGGAACCTCGGAGGCGTCATCGGCGTCATCAGCGGTCGCCGCATCCCACCCCGGATCCGACCGCAGTTGGATCAACTCCTGGGGGCAGGACCGCGTCGACCAGGCGACGAACTCCCTCAATGGGGTGCTCTCCACCCGGGGTGACTCCTCGGTCACCAACGGTGACGCCGACCGTGGATCGGGTGCGGTGATCTTCGTGGTCGACACCGGAGTCAGCACCCACGATGACTTCGGCGCGCGTTTGGTGACCGGTCGCGACATCGTCGACAGCGACAACGACGCGTCCGACTGCGACGGTCACGGCACCCACGTTGCCTCCACCGCCGCCGGCACCAACTACGGCATCGCGACCTCCGCCACGATCGTGCCGGTGCGGGTCCTCGACTGCTGGGGATCGGGTTCCACCTCCGGCGTGGTCGCCGGTCTGGAATGGGTCGCCGACTACGACCTCACTGGCAAGAAGGGTGTCGTCAACATGAGCCTCGGCGGAGGCGCCTCCGATGCCCTCGACGCCGCCGTGGAGAACCTCGTCGACGCCGGCATCGTCGTGGTCGCCGCGGCCGGCAACTCCGACGACGACGCCTGCTCCTACAGCCCTGCGCGGGAAGCCACAGCCATCACGGTCGGGGCGACGGCGTCGGATGATCAACGGTCGTACTTCTCGAACACCGGATCGTGCGTCGACATCTTCGCGCCGGGTTCGTCGATCGAGGCGGCCTCGATCACGGGGACATCGGACACCGTCACCCTGAGCGGCACCTCGATGGCGGCCCCGCACGTAGCCGGAGCCGCGGCCCTGGTCCGCACCCAGTATCCGAGCGCGAGCGCCCACGATGTGGCCGCGATCCTGACGGCCGACGGTCGCACCGGCGTGGTGAGCGACCGGGGCACTGGCTCCCCGGACCGCTTCCTCAACGTCACGACGACGATCTACGACCTGACCGCCGCTCCGGCCACCACCGTCACAGGTGTGACCGCCACCGCGGGAGTGAACTCGGTGACCGTCTCATGGACCGCCGTGACCCCGAGTTCAGCCTCGCCGGCCGCGACCGCTCCCCCGGTGGGCACGTTCACCGTCACGGCCTCTCCGTCCGGTTCGTGCACCGCCGCCTACTACGAGTCGAGTTGCACCATCACGGGGCTCTCGGCCGGCACGACCTACACGTTCTCCGTGGCCTCCGCCGGTCTCGGCAAGACCGGTACGGCCTCGACCCCCGCGACCGCCGTGCCCTCCGCCCCGCCCAGCTCCGGTGGTGGTGGCGGCGGCGGCGGTGGTGGCGGCGGTGGTGGCGGTGGCGGTTCCGGTGGCGGCGGTGGTTCCGGTGGCGGCGGCGGTTCCGACGACTCGCCGGTGTCCACGCTGCAGGCCATCGCTCCCAACCGTCTCATCGACACCCGTACCGGCCAGGGAGGCGTCGCCCCGGCACGCGTCGGCGACGGTCGGATCCTCGAGGTACCCGTTCTCGGACGGGCAGGGGTCCCGAGTGCCGGGGTCTCAGCGGTGTCCATGAACGTCACAGTCACCAACACGGGCGCCACGGGAGGCTCCGGATTCCTGACGGTCTACCCCTGCGGTGCCCAGCCCGACGTCTCGAGTCTCAACTTCACAGCCGGCAGAACAGTCGCCAACGCGGTGATCGTCCCGGTCTCGGCATCGGGCTCGGTGTGTTTCGCGGCGAACGGTCAGGCCGACGTACTGGTCGATGTGAGCGGCGCGATCCTCGAGGGCTCCGGCTTCATCCCCACCAGCCCGACACGCGTGGCCGACACCCGGAACTCCGGCACGATCGGAGGAGCCAGGGTCCTCGAGGTCGGCCTGCTCGGCGTGGCCGGCATCCCCGCATCGGGAGTGTCAGCGGTGTCGATGAACCTGACGGTCACCAACACCTCGGTACCCGGGTCCGGTTACGCCACCGTGTACCCGTGCGGTGCGCGGCCGGATGCCTCGAACCTCAACTTCACGAACGGTCAGACCGTCGCGAACGCGGTCATCTCCCCGCTCTCGTCGACCGGAACCGTTTGTGTCTACGTCTACGGCTCGGCCGATGTGCTCATCGACGTGAACGGTGCCTTCCTCGATGGGTCCGGTTTCGGTGCGACAGCGCCGACCCGCCTCGCGGACACCCGTTCGGCGGGTCGCTCGGGTCTGGTGGCGAACAGCATCGTCGAGGTCCAGGTCGCCGGTCGAGCCGGCGTGCCGACCGGAGCCTCCGTCGCATCCCTCAACGTGACGGTCACCAACACGACAGCCGCCGGTGGCTACATCACCGTCTACCCGTGCGGCACCCGTTACGAGGCGTCGAACCTCAACTTCTCCACCGGCGACACGGTCGCCAATGCGGTGATCGCGCCGCTGTCGAGCACGGGAACGGTGTGCGTCTACGTGCACGGGCGCGCCGACGTGCTGGTGGATGTGAGCGGCTACCTCCCCTGACGCCTCACCACCCCCGTCCGGTTCGACCCGTTCCGTTACGCCGCCCGATCGGGCGGCGTAACACTCTCCCCATGTCAGGCGATAACAGCGGTGATGACGACAGCGAGCATCACCGAGTGCCTGATGGGCCGACCTCACGACAGACTCGGAGGCGATGACCACCCGGAGCGCATGCTCGTGCGCCGTCTCACGGAGCGCGGCCTGATGGGCGATCGAATCTCCGTGCGCGCCCTGAAGCGCGGCGACTCATCGGAGTGGTCGCGCTTCGTCGGTGACGTCGGTCCGAAGATCGTCGGCTACGCGCACCGAATGGGTTCTCGCGATCCCGACGAGGTGATGGGCGCCACCCTGGAAGCGGTGGCTCGGCGCATCGGCGAGTTCGAGGGCGGCGCGGGCGATCTTCGATCCTTCGTGTTCTCCATCGCTCATGCGCGGATCGTCGACGACCTGCGTCGCAACACCCGACGCAGCGAGGTGTCGATCGAGAACACCCTCGATCTGCTCGAGGCCGAGGAACCGAACGAGGAGACCTTCAGCGATCCAGATCTTCTCGCCGCGCTCGAACGGCTTCCGGAGGAGCAGCACCGCATGCTCGAGCTGCGGTATGTGGTCGGACTGTCGACCCGAGAGACGGCGAAGGCGATCGGCAAGTCCGAGGTGGCCACCCGCGTCGCGCTGTCGCGAGCGTTCGCGAAGCTGAAGGATCTCCTCTCGGAGGAGTTGCGTGAGGAGTCGAGCAGCGAGGGGGTGGCATCGTGATCTGGCCGCCAAACCACCGTCTCGCCCTCCGGCTCGCCGACCTGCGCGCCACCGAGGCGGCCTTCGAGGTCGACCAGGATCTCGTGGCCCGCCTGCGGTCATTGGCGATCGCCAGCTCGGCTGATCCGACGCTGGCCAAGGGTCGCTGGAAGCGCCGGGTTGGCGCCGCGGTCGGCGCGATCGGTGTGTTCGGCTGGGCAGGAGCTGCGGCCGCTGGTGCGAGCGTCGGCCTCGTGTCAACCGGTTCGCTCCCCGATCCGATCCAGAACGTGGTCGCCGATGTGCTGGAGGTCGTCAACATCGAGGTGCCGCGACCGGTGTCGTCGGTGGAGATCGTTCCCGACCCGGTCGAGGAGCCCGTGGAGGAGACGCCGCCAGCTGAGCCACCCGTGACCGAGCCGACACCGACCACGGTGGTCGAGCCGGACGATCCTGAGGAGGAGCCGATCGACGAACCTGTTGACGATCCGATCGAGGAACCCATCGCTCCACCCACCACCACGGTGCCCGACGAGTCGATCGACGATGACCTCGACGCGGACGAGTCCCCGGGACGTTCCGAGGAGGCTCCGGGCCAGACCGGCTCCACCCCGGGGCAGTCGGGAAACACTCCCGGTCAGTCGGGCAACACCCCTGCGCAGGGTGCCGAACCACCGGGCCAGGCCGGCACCACGCCCGGGCAGTCGGGTAACACTCCGGGACAGTCGGGAAGAGCTCCCGGACAGTCGAACGACAACAACAGCAACGGTCAAGGCAACACCGACAACCCATCAAGCAACGCCCCCGGCCAGTCCGGCAACAACGGGAACGGGAACAGTTCCAGCAGCGGCAACAACGGCCAAGGCAACGGCAACGGTCGCGGAGTAGCCGCCGACGAGGCGGAGGTCGACGCGATAGCCGCCGACACCGAAGCGGAAGACGCCCCCGAGTCACCGGGTAGAAGCGAGAATGGCAACCGAGGCGGCCGGGCCGGCCGCTGAGGGAGCCAACATGCCACGACCAGCCCGTAGGGAGATCCTCGATCGCCTCGTCGACGAGGGCCGACTCGACCGCGAGGATGCTGATTCGATCGTGCGCGCGCCGGGTCTCGCCTTCTCGACACCCGAGCTCGTCGGATATCTCGCGGGCCTCATCGTGGTAGTCGGTCTCATCCGACTCCTCGCTGCGGCCGAGGCCTCCCCCTCGGCGATCGCGATCGCGCTGTTGGTGACCGGTTACGTGTCAGCAATATCGACGAGGCGAATCACAAGTGGCTCGATGGCCCGCCAACGCCTCATCGAGGTGATCGAGGTGGCGAGCGTGACCCAGTTGGCGATCGCTGTCGGGATCCTTCTCGATCAGCACCTGCTCGAATCCATCGAGTTGTCGGTCGCGATCATCGCGGCCGTGGCGTTGGCATGGGGGCTCTCACGGCTTCACACCCAGATCGCGGGGTGGGCCGTCACCTCCTCGGCCGCGCTCGTCGCGACGACCGCCTGGCTGGCCGTGGCGGATCTCGACGACCGCGCGACCCCACCTGTGTTCCTCGTGGTGGCATCGGGGCTCGTTGGCCTCGCCTCGGTGCGACGCAGTCAACCTGGAGCAGTGCTCGCGAGAGTCGCGGCGGCTGGAACCGTTGTGGTCGTGTCGATGATCTGGTTCGGCACGCACGACGGGGTTGTCGCAGCACTACCGCTCGTCGCCATCGGTCTCGGCGCGTTCGCTCTCGGCGCCAGCGAGCACTGGCTGGAGATCGCTGTCGCCGGCGCGATCACTGTGCTCATCGGTCTCGTCGGCTGGGTGCTCGACAGCGGCCTGGGCGACTTGGTGCAAGGAGTAGTGATCGTCGGGATCGGTGCGCTCTCGCTCCTCACGGTCGTCCGGGTCACCCGCACGTCGTCGGCAACCGATCACGGTTGAGCGTCTGAGAGGATCAAGGGATGGGCTCATCTCGGAAACTCTCGATCGCCTCCGTCAACGTCAACGGCATCCGGGCGGCGAAACGCAACGGAATGGAGCCATGGATCGCGGAGCGGGCCGCCGACATCGTGACCATGCAGGAGGTGCGCGCGCCCGATGACATCTTCGTCGATCACGTTGACACCATGTTCGGCGCCGACTGGCATCGGGTCCACGCCGAGAGCGAGGCCAAGGGCCGCGCTGGTGTCGCGGTGGTGTCGCATCTCCCGATCACCGCTCAGCGAATCGACATCGGTGGCAAGCACTCCCGCTACAACCGCTCGGGCCGGTGGGTGGAGGCCACCTTCGACCTCGACGGTGTCGACGCGCCGCTCACGGTCGTGTCGGCCTACATCCACACCGGCGACGCCGACAGCGACGAGAAGATGGAGGAGAAACTCGGCTTCTTCGCCGCGGTAACCGACCGGATGACCCGTCTGCGACGCCAGGGCCACCACGTCGTGGTGACCGGGGACTTCAACGTCGGACACACCGAGCGCGACATCAAGAACTGGAAGGGGAACCGCAACAAGGCGGGTTTCCTCGAGGTCGAGCGCGCCTGGTTCGACCGGTGGTTCGACGAGCTCGGCTGGGTCGATGTCGCCCGCAGCCTGGCCGGCGACGTCGACGGTCCGTTCACCTGGTGGTCGTTCCGCGGGCAGGCCTTCGACAAGGACGTCGGCTGGCGGATCGACTACCAGGTGGCGAGCCCCGAGTGGGCCGAGCGAGCCGTGTCGTCGTCGGTCGACCGGGCCCCGAGTTACGCGGAGCGCTGGAGCGATCACGCCCCGCTCGTGGTCGACTACCGACGCTGACTCACATCAACTCGAGTTCGGCGCCGTCGAACAACGGCGTCATGTCGAAGTCGGCGACGTCGGCATCCAGTTGATCGACCGAGGGCGCGGTGAGATCACCGGCCGCGGTCTCGAGCACGGCCGGCAACAGGTTGGCGTCGCTCGTCGAGTTGAGGAACAACTGCTCGCGCGACAACACGTTGCGCACCGCGCGTCCGATCGCCCCGTGATCGGTCAACGGCTCGTACCAGGAGAACCTCGGGCCGTCGTAGTCCACCGACCAGCGGCCCTTCGCGATCGACTTGATGGTCTGCACCGCAACGTTCCGATCGGCGCACACCGCGAGCAGTTCCTCGACATCGCTGCGATATGCCGGATTGGCGAGCATCGTGTGATTGAACGGGAACAGGACCGAGTCGAAGTCGAACTCGGCGAGGCTGCGCACATGCATCGACGGGATGCGCACCCCGTGTCCCGTCACCCCGATCCAGTCGACGAGCCCCTCGTCTCGGGCTGCGGCCAGCGCCTCGACGGCTCCGCCGGGCCGGAAGGCCGTCTCCCACTCATCGACCTCGACGAGGTTGTGCAACTGGATCAACTCGACCCGGTCGACACCCATACGTCGCAGTGAGTCCTCCAGACCGGCCCGCGCCGCGTCACCGGTTCGCTCACCGGTCTTGGTGGCGAGGAAGATCGACGCCCGGTGCTCGGCGAGCCAGGGCTGCATGACGTCCTCAGCGTGGCCGTAGGAGTGGGCGGTGTCGTAGTGGTTGACCCCGGCGGCTCGGGCGATCTCCAGGGTGTCGTAGGCGCGTCGCTGCGACATCTCCCCGAGGGCAGCGCCCCCGAAGATGACCCTCGACGAGAGGTGTCCGGTGCGGCCGAAGACTGCGGTGGGGACCATGGGTCGACCCTAGTGGTCGAGCCCTGAGCCCTCATTAGACGCCAGTTCATCACCGGCATCGAAGTCGTTCGGGAGTCGGCGGTAGGCGGAGCGACCGAGCAGGTGCGTGCCGACCGGGCCGGTCACCAACTGCAACACCACCACGAGCAGCGCCGTCACCAGCGCGGCGACCGAGCGCACCGACAGCGCCACACCGACGGCGATGGCGAGGATGCCGAGCGTCGGTGCCTTGGCCGCCGAGTGCATCCGCGCGAACACCGACTGGAAGCGGACCACGCCGACACCGGCGAGGAGGATGAGCGCCGAACCGAACACGAGCAGCACGCCGGCGACGGTGTCGATCATGCTCCCCTCCTCTCCACGTATCGGGCGAGCACGCCGGTGCCGACAAAGGCGACGAGGGCGACCACGAGCACGGTGTCGAGACCGGCGACCGAATCGTCGCTCGCCACCTCCACCAGGATCCCGCAGGTGATCACCATCAGCAGGCCATCGACGGCGATCACCCGGTCGACGACCGACGGCCCGATGAAGAGCCGAACCATGAAGCAGATGCCGGCGAGGGCGAGCAGCACGAAGGCCGCGACGATCATGAGCCACCTCCCAGTTGCGCCCGCGCGGCGCGCGA
>VMBT01001475.1_pt1 | contig 12545 bp, 12 predicted proteins | sample 4404301 | NCBI WGS metagenome assembly VMBT01 (sample SAMN12238535, study PRJNA552566) | marine metagenome | isolation source: Coastal seawater | place: USA: coastal Georgia, Sapelo Island | collected 2008-08/2009-08
ATGAGGCACTTAATATATATAAAAACGCTAATTACGCTGCAATTTTAGTAAAAAAAGAAACAGAGGGGTTTGTGTTAAATAGACTTCAAGGAGCTCTTTTAAATGAAGCTGTTAGACTTCATGAAGGGGGTTTTGCCTCTATGGAAGATATTGATGTTGCTTTAAAACATGCACTTGGAATAAGGTGGGCTTTCATGGGTCCCTTTGAAATAATGGATTTAAATGCTCCAGAAGGAATTAAGGATTCTTTTAGTAGATATAGAACTGGTATACAAAATCTTGCTAAGCAACAAAATACTGTACCATCTTATTCAGACGAGTATTTAAACAAATTAGATAAAGAACAAAGACAAAGATTAGATTATCATGATAGATCTGATAGAATAGAAAAACGTAATAAGATGATCGCATTAATAAGAAAATTAAAAATTGAGCTAGGGGAGGATGTCTAAGATGGCCAAAAATAAAAAAGTTATAATAAGTTGTGCAGTTACAGGTGCTATACATACACCGTCAATGTCTGAGTATTTACCGGTTACAGCAGATGAAGTTATAGAGCACTCCTTGGCAGCTCACGAAGCTGGTGCGGCTGTTTTACACCTGCATGCAAGAGATGAAGTAGATGGGCATCCAACACAAGATCCGGAAGAGTTTCAAAAATTTCTTCCTACAATTCAAAATTCTTGTGATGCTGTTATTAATATTACAACAGGTGGTGGTCCTCAAATGTCTGTTGAAGAAAGAATGAAGCCTGCAATGCACTTCAAACCAGAACTTGCATCCTTAAACATGGGATCTATGAATTTTGGTCTTTTCCCAATGTTAAAAAAACATAATCAATTACAGTATCCTTGGGAAAAAGAAATGTTGGAAAGAAGTAAGCATTCTCTTTTTAAAAACACTTTTGAGGATATAGAAAATATCATGACCTTAGGATATGAAAATGGAACAAGGTTTGAATTTGAGTGCTATGATGTAGGTCATTTATATAATCTTCATTACTTTCATAGAGAAGGAATGTTAAAGGGCCCATATTTTATACAATTTGTAATGGGAATTATGGGTGGAATTGGAGCTGATGCTGACAATTTGCTTCATATGAAAAAAACAGCAGATAAGCTTTTTGGAGACGCTGGTTATGAGTGGTCAGTCGTAGGTGCTGGTGCAACTCAAATGAGAATTAATGCAACTGGAGCTGCGTTAGGATCACATGTAAGAGTTGGTCTTGAAGATTCTCTCTGGGATGGTCCTGGCAATTTAGCAAAAACAAATGCAGATCAAGTTAAGAGAGTTGTAGAAATTCTGAATGGATTGTCATTAGAGGTTGCTACCCCAGATGAGGCAAGGCAAATGTTAGGCTTAAAAGGTAAAGATAAAACTAACATTAAGTAAAGGCTTACAGATGAATTATGAAAAACTTCTTGATGGCAAAAAAGCAATAATTACTGCTGGAGCCGACGGCATCGGTTATGCAATAGCTAAAAGGTTTGACAAAGCGGGTGCCCACGTTTTTGTTTGTGATATAAATGAAGAAGCTGTAAATAAAGCAAATAGTGTTGATGACAATATCAAAGCTACCGTTTGTGATTTGAGACAAACTCAGCTTATCTCATCTATGGTTGAAGAAGGATTAGATCATTTAAAAGAGGTTGATATTATTGTTAATAATGCAGGGATTGCAGGAGAAACAGCTGCAGTAGGTGACCAAACTCTTGGTGGATGGCAAGAATGTCTTCAGGTAAATATGACTAGTCATTTTGAAACAATGAGACTTCTGGTTCCACGTATGAATGATGAAGGCTCTATTCTTTCAGTTTCATCAGTTGCAGGTAGGGTTGGTTTTGCTTACAGGCTACCATATGCTGCAACCAAATGGGCTGTAATAGGTATGGTTAAAAGTTTAGCTATTGAGCTTGGTCCAAGGGGTATCAGGGCGAACGCACTTCTACCAGGTATTGTCGAAGGCGAAAGACAAAACAGAGTGATAGAAGCAAAAGCTAAAGTAAAAAATATTTCATTTGATGCAATGAAAGACGAAATATTATCTGGAGCATCGCTTAATAGGTTTGTTACTCACGATGATTTAGCAGAACAGGCACATTTTCTCTGTAGTCCTCTTGGAAAAAATATATCTGGGCAAGCTATAAGCGTATGTGGAAATATTGAAAAAGCTGGCTAAAGTTTTTCTAAAATCTCATCTAGTACAGGATAGATATAGGATTTAAATAAATCGGGGTTTTCAGACATTGGGAAATGACCCATGCCTTGCATAATTTTGGCTTTTGCTCCTTTTATTCTACTTGCTGTTTCCATTGTTTTTTCAGGTGTGCATGAGCAATCATACTCTCCTGATAATAGGTAAACAGGGCATTTTGATGTATCTATTAAACCTGATCTATCGTCAAAATCTCCATCATGCCAGTAAAAATAAAGATCTCCTTTAAATACTCCTGGTCCACCTTGCATATAATGCCACAAAGTTTCATGTCTAAATTTATTTGGACTTTGCGGGGCAATTTGTGAGGATACAAAAGCGGCTTGAATCATTCCCCCATGCACATCTGGTCTATATAACCAATCTAAATCATAATAAGGTTCTAGTTTGTCAGATCCTTCTAGTGCAATGACAGCTCTAAAATATTCATTTTGCTCTAACGCTAGATGTAAAACAACACGACCACCCATAGAACAACCCATTATTACGGGGTTTATAAGTTCATATTTATTACAAAAAGACATTATGATTTGTTTATAAAAGTCAGTTGTAAGTTTATAATCTGAATCTTCATAACCCTCTGGGGGATTTGATTTTCCATGCCATGGAAGATCAAAAACAATAACTCTATATTTATCAGTAATTTTTTTATCGTTTAATATATGTCTAAATTGTCTTCCATCTGAGCCTGCTGTGTGAAGACATATTAGAGGTATTCCAGACCCTGCTTCCTCAACATATATTCTATAATTTTGATTATTAATTTTTAGATTAAAGTATCTTCCAATTATGTCCTCAAATTCAATTGTATCTTTTTTCATTTTAAGCCTTAGTTAGTTTTTATCTGTCTATTAGAAGCAATGATATCTTTGAAATATTGTAAGTTTTGCATGAGAGGAATTAGGTTTCCATCAATAGTAACTATCTTTTTGGCTAACATCGCAAAAATGTCATGATAATCTCTTGGAGGTATTGTAAGCCAGTGTTTTTCCCAACTTTTAGTGTCGGCATGTATCTTAAAAATACCACTCTTAGTTTGAAGATCTCGTCTATTTATAGATAATATTCGACCATTGTTTATTTCAAACAAATAATCATTATTCCCATAACCAAAAGTGAAAGTAAGATTTAACCATTTACCATTATCAACTAACTTTTTGTTTGAGTTGACAATATTTATCCATTCATCAATTGATTTCATTTAGACCTAACCATTCTAAAATTTTAAACTTTTCTTATTATTTTACAAAAAAATTCTTTAATATATTCTAATTATATTAGGGAGATATTATGTTTGATATAAAAAGTTTTCTTCATTCAGACGCTTTGGGTCCGGCAATAGAATGGAAAGGTTATCCAAAATTTAATTTTATTGGAGGGCACAATGATAATGAAAATATACCGGTTATCTCTTTAAAAGAATCTATAGATAAGGTTCTTTTAAGAGAAGGTAAAACTCTAGCAAAGTACGGCCTGGAAAGTGGTCCTCAAGGATATCTTCCACTAAGAACTTTTTTATCTAATCAATTAAAAAATAGTGCTGCTATAAATTGTGCCGAAAGAGAGATTTTGATTGTATCTGGATCATTGCAGGCTTTGGATCTAGTGAATACAACATTTCTTAGGAAAGGTGATACCGTAATAATAGAAGAGGAAAACTATGGTGGAACTATTTCCAGACTAAAAAAGCTTGGGGTTAATATGATTGGAATCCCGCTTGAAAAAGATGGGATGGATATAAATTATTTAGAAAAAGAGTTAAAAAAACTTGAGAGTGCAAACAAAAAACCTCGATATATTTATACGATCCCAACAATACAAAATCCAACAGGCACTGTTATGTCAGTCGAAAAAAGAAGGGCACTGATAGAAATATCAAAAAAGTTTGGAATTCCTATTTTTGAAGATGATTGTTATGCAGACTTATTGTATGAAAAGCAAAGACCACCTGCTATTAAATCATTTGATGATGAAGGTTATGTTATATATTGCGGTTCTTTTTCAAAATCGATAGCGCCTGCTCTAAGAGTTGGGTACTTGGTTGCAAATTGGGATATTCTTTCAAGAATTTTACCAAATAAAACTGACGCGGGCAGTGGTTCCTTAGAACAAATGGCATTAGCTGAATTTTGTAAAAATGAATTTAATGATCATGTAACTAAGCTTAGGGTTGAACTAAAAAAGAAGTCAGACGTTATTTGTAATGCATTAGATAAATACTTCGGTTCAACAGCTAATTATCAAAAGCCTGATGGAGGTATCTTTATCTGGGTAGATATGCCAGAGAATGTAGATACTTCCAAATTATACGATGTTGCAATAAAACAAGGAGTTGCCATCAATCCTGGTCATGAATGGTCTGTTAACCCAAGCGGTAAACATAAAATGAGGCTTTGTTATGGAAACCCAACTATTGAAGAGATTGATCAAGGTGTAAAACTTTTGGCAGAAATATGTCAAAAAGAATTTGGTGTGCCTAAGCAAATTGCTAATCAATAAAATTTAATTAGTTTAACAACTCTAAAATTGCCTTAGCAAACTCATTGGGGTTTTCTTGGGGTACATTATGGCCAATATTCTTTAAAATTTTATGATTTTTATGATGCAAGAATTTTTCTTCAAGTTTTTTTGGATTTGACAATCCTGTGACACCGTCGCTTGCTCCATCTATTGTGATGCTAGGTACTTTAATTGGAGGTTGTTTAGTTAATTGTTGTTCTATTGAATCGTACTTTGGATCTCCATTTACTAATCCAAACCTATGTCTGTAGCTGTGAATTACGACCTTTGTAAAATCATTGTTTTCGAAAGAAGGAGAGCTTAAATTATAGGTGGCATCATCAAAATTCCATGATGGTGACCAAGTTGACCACAAAAATTTAATAAATTCATGTCGGTTTTGTTCTAAGCTATTTTGTCCTCTGTCACTGTGAAAAAAATATTGATACCATAATTTATGTTCCACATATGGTGTTGATGGTTTTGAGGAGTTCTTGATGTCTTGAATGTTATATCCATTACATGATACTAACCCCAAAGATCTTTCAGGATAAAGTGCAGAAACAATACAAGCTGCTCTCCCGCCCCAGTCATAACCAGCTAAAATAGCTTTCTCAATTTTAATTGAATTCATAAAGTTTAAAAGGTCTGACGCTAATGCAGCTTGTTGCCCTGATCTTAAGGTTTCCTTTTTAAGAAATTTTGTTTTTCCATACCCTCTTAGGTAAGGAATTAATATTCTATGGTGAGAAGATTTTAATTTAGTTGATACATCTTTGTAGGCATGAATGTCGTAAGGAAAACCATGGAGCAGAATGATAGGGATACCATTAGCTGGACCTGCTTCATAGTAACTTATGTTAAGATCACCTGCATTTACCTGTTTTAAATATTTAATCATACATTTGCCTTGGTAACATTAAGAAATTAAAGGAAGATTATTTTTAGTTTTTACTCTACCTAACGCAAAATTTGTTTCTATCGAGGCTATGCCCTTAACTTTTGTTAATTCTTCCCGCATGAATATTTCATAATTTTTTAGATCAGCGGCCACAACCCTTAATAGATAATCTCTATTTCCGGTTACAAGCCAACAATCCATAACGGCATCTAAAGAAGTAATATTTTTTTCAAATGCTTTTAAAGTATTATCCGTTTGATTTTCTAATCTAACAGAGACAAATGCAGTAACTGGAAATCCATAAGAAACTTCATCAATGATAGCGGTATAACCAGAAATTAACCCTTTCTTTTCGAGGTTTTTTACTCTTCGCAAACAAGGAGAAGGCGATAACCCAACCTTCTCAGCTAACTCAAAGTTTGTAAGTCGACCATCTTGCTGTAAGAAAAAAATAATCTTTTGATCTATTCTATCAATATTGCTCAAAATAATCCCTTTTAAGAATATAATTGTTATATACCTATTAATTTAGCATATAATGCTAAAAACAAAAATAAATTTATAATTTTTAGTCATTCATTCTATTTGAATTATGTTAATTTTAAATAATGATGAATAAAAATGAGATATTAAAATTAATAGAACAAAAAATCTTGTGGCTTGCCTGTTGGATGATTCACAATGCAAATCATCTCAGGTATAATGATGATGGTTTAAAGGTAGGTGGTCATCAAGCAAGCTCTGCTTCAATAGTTTCAATAATGACTGCTTTATATTTTGATATATTAAGACCAGAAGATAGGGTGGCAGTAAAACCACATGCAAGCCCTGTATTCCATGCTATACAATATTTATCTGGGCTTCAAACTAAAGAAAATATAGAAAACTTTAGAGGCTTTGGAGGCGCACAATCTTATCCTTCGCGAACAAAAGATATTGATGATGTAGATATATCAACTGGTTCAGTTGGGTTAGGAGTGGCGATGACAAGTTTCATTTCATTGACACAAGATTATATTGCTAACAAAACATTTGGAAAAGATTTACCTAAAGGCAGGATGATTGCGTTAGTTGGAGATGCAGAACTTGATGAAGGAAATATATATGAATGCCTTCAAGAAGGATGGAAGCATGATTTAAGAAATGTTTGGTGGATAATTGATTATAACCGACAATCTTTGGATGGTGTTGTTCATGAGGGTTTGTCGGAGAGATTAAGTTCAGTTTTTGAAGCTTTTGGATGGAATCTTATAGTATTAAAATATGGAAAATTACAGGAAGAAGCTTTTAATGAACCCGGCGGTGAAGAATTAAAAAAATGGATTGATGATTGCCCCAATCAACTTTATTCGGCTCTTATTTATGAAGGTGGTGCAAATTTTAAGACAAGAGTTTTAGATGATATTGGCGATCAAAGTAATGTCTCTAAACTAATCAACAAAAGATCTGATGAAGAGTTTTTAGAATTGATGGCAAATTTAGGTGGGCATTGTATCCATACTTTATGCGATGCCTTCAAAAATATAAAGGATGATAAACCAACTGCTTTTATCGCTTATACTATAAAAGGTTGGGGTACTCCTCTAGCAGGTCATAAAGATAATCACGCTGGTTTAATGACCAAAGCTCAAATGGAGACTTTCAAAGCTAAGCTTGGGATATTAAATGGTAATGAGTGGAATAGTTTTTCAGATGAAAAAGAAACTATAGAATTAGATCAATATATTAAAAATTTACCCTTTCAAAAGGCTGGCCATAGAAGATTCAAAAGTAAAAAAATTGAGGTAGATAGTAATATTTCAATCACAGAAACTTCAATTTCCACTCAAAATGCTTTTGGTAAAATTCTAGATCAATATGCAAAAAATAATACAGAGTTTAGTAAAAGGATTATCACGACATCTCCTGATGTTTCTGTTTCAACAAACTTAGGTCCATGGATAAATCGAAAAGGTCTTTTTAGTAGAGTAGAAAGTTCAGATACATTTAGAGATAGAAAAATTCCATCTGCACAAAAATGGATTTTCTCAAGAGAAGGACAGCATGTAGAACTCGGTATTGCCGAAATGAATTTGTTTTTAATGTTGGGTGCAGCTGGCTTGTCACACGAATTATTTGGAGAAAGATTGTTTCCGGTAGGTACTGTCTACGATCCATTTATAGCCAGAGGATTAGATGCCATGAACTATGCCTGTTACCAGGATGCAAGGTTCATGCTTGCAGGTACTCCTTCTGGTATTTCTCTTGCTCCTGAAGGAGGTGCGCATCAATCGATAGGAACGCCCCTAATAGGAATAAGTCAACCAGGGCTTTTGAGCTTTGAACCAGCTTTCGCCGATGAGCTTTCAATTATCATGAATTATGGGTTTGATTATATTCAAATGGAAAATGGTGGTTCGGTATATTTAAGACTAAGTACTAGATCAATTGAACAGCCGCATAGGCAAATAGATAAATCACTAAAAGAAAATATTATAAAAGGTGGATATTGGTTAAAGAAACCCGGAGCAAATCCTCATATAATTATCGTTTATCAAGGCGTTATTGCAAACGAAGTTGTTGAGGCAGTTTCTATGTTAGGTGAAAGATTTAAAGATATTGGAATTCTTAGTGTTACCAGTTCTGATAATTTATTTCATGAGTGGAAAAATACTTCTTCTAGTTTTTCTTCTCAGAAAGCGCATAGTCATATTGAAACTCTTTTAAGTTCCGTTCCCAAGGATACAAAGTTAATTACAGTCATTGATGGTCATCCCATGACTCTTTCATGGATAGGTTCGGTATATGGTCACAAAACTATTACCTTAGGTGTTGATCGTTTTGGCCAAACTGGAAATGTAAAAGAACTTTTGACAGAGTTTGCAATTGACTCTGGTAACATAAGTAACTTAGGCTTTAAATTTGCCTAAGTAATTTTTATAATAATAACAGGGGAGTTATGATGAATAAATTAATTAAAATAATAATGATAAGTTTTACGAGCTTATTTTTCACTGCTAATGCTTTCGCTGCAGATGTAACAATGAGGATATCATTGCAGTTGCCTATGAAAAGTCACCTAGGTCAAAATTTATTACTCTTTAAAAAAGAAGTTGAAAGTAGATCAAATGGAGAAATTAACGTTGAAATTTACGACTCTGCGCAACTTTATAAAGATAAAGAGGTGCCTGCAGCAGTTGGTTCTGGATCGATTGAATCAGGTGTGGCGTCATTAACAAGATATGTTGGTGATATTCCAGCAGTTGATTTATTTTATCAGCCATTTTTATTAAACACCGACAAAAAAGTTAGAAAAGCTGTTTCAAAAGGATCTTCAATTAGAGGGCCTATAGACAATGCAATTAAAAATACTGGTTCAACTGTATTATGGTGGCAAGCCTATGGTAATGCAATAATGCTTTCAAAAGGCCAAGCTATTAAAAATCCTTCTGATATGAAAGGAAAAAAAGTAAGAGTTTTTGGAAAAACCTTAGGTACTTTTGTGAAAGCAGCAGGAGGTGCGCCAACATTGATTTCTGGTTCAGAACAATATTTAGCTTATCAAAGAGGTACAGTTGATGTTGGGATGACAGGTGTGTCAGGTGTGAAGTCTAGAAAACTTTTTGAAGTTATGGATACTATTACAAAAACTAATCATGGTGTAATTGAGTTTATTGTTGTTGCTAATACAAAATGGTTCGATAGCCTATCTTCAAAACACAAGGAAATCATTATTAAATCTGCAGAAATTGCTGAAAAAGATGTGCGTGACAATGTTGCTAAAATTGAACAAGAGGCATATGATTTGGCAAAATCTAAAGGAATGAAAATTGTAACTCCAAGTAAAGCTGATATTGATGCTTTTAAATCTGCATCTAAACCAGTTTATGACGATTACAAGAAAAATGCTGGATCACTTGGTGCTCAGCTTTTAGATGCAGCCTCTAAACTATAAATTTTAAAAAAGAGAGAGTTTTAAACTCTCTCTGTTCCTATTATGATTTATTTTGAAAAAATTATAGATTTAGTTGCCTGGTTATCAGCATGGTTATTTTGCATAGCTGGTTTTATGCTTTCATATGAAGTTGTAGCCAGATACTTTTTTTTAGCACCAACATCGTGGGCTGCTGAACTTAGTCAACTCTCACTTATATATGGTACCTTGTTAGCTATGCCTTGGGCATTAAAATCAAGAAAGCATATTCAGATAAATTTAGTAATCAATAGATTATCCAAGACCTATAAAAAAATAATAAATATTTTAATAATGATAATCTTAATTATTTTCTCTTCATATGTTATGATATTTGGCTTTGAAATTTTTTACGATTCTTTTCTTAGAGGTAGGACAACAGGAAGTTTATTAAACCTACCTTCATGGATTGCTGAGTTGTCAGTTCCATTATGCTTTTTTTTACTTTTCATACAGTCAATTTTTGAAATTATAAAATTATTAAAAAATATAGAACCACCAGAAAGTGATCATTAAACATGACTATACTTTTAGTTTTAACTTTAATGTTTGTGCTACTTTTATCTGGTCTGCCAGTATCTTTCTCTCTTGGTTTCCTTGGCCTTTCAATGTTAATTGTTGGTGGCTTTTCACCTTTGATGGCACCTCAGGCAATCTTATCTACTCTTGATGGTTTTATTTTATTAGCTGTGCCACTTTTTCTCCTTATGAGTAATGTACTTTTAAAAGGAGGATGTGGTAAAGATTTGTTCAATGCTGTTCAGGCTTGGGTTGGTCATTGGCCTGGAGGTTTGGCCGTGGCAACAATTATTTCGTGTGGTATATTTGCTGCTATTTCAGGCGTATCTGTTGCAACTGCAGCCACTATTGGTGTTGTTGCAATCCCAGAAATGATAAAAAGGGGATATAACAAAAATTTTGTTTATGGACTTTTAGCTGCTGGTGGAACATTGGGAATATTAATACCTCCAAGTTTACCAATGATTGTGTATGGCTTCATAACAGAGGAATCTGTAATTGCATTATTTCTTGCAGGTATTGGTCCAGGAATATTTTTAATATCTTTGTTTATTATTTACTCCATAATATTCTCACAATTTTTTGGAGGTTTTAAAAAATTAGAACCAAGCAGTTGGGAGGTTAAAAAGAATACTTCTAAAAAAGTAATTCCAACAATTATTTTAGCAGTTTTAATACTTGGCGGAATTTATACTGGCGTATTCACACCAACTGAGGCTGCTGCAATAGGTTTTTCTTTGTCGTTAATTATAACAGTACTTATTTTAAAAACTCTAACCTGGACTGATTTTAAAGAAGCTGTTTTCGAGTCAATGGTAACCACTGCTGCTATTTTGATTATTGTTGCATGTGCAAAGACATTTGGAAAGGCAATCGCACTATATAGAATTCCCCAGGATATATCTTATTTCATTAGCTCTACTATAGATACAAAAGCTCTTTTCATGATTGTTGTATGTATAATTCTAGTTGCTATGGGATTGGTTTTTGAAACTTTGTCCATGGTTATAATAATGGTACCAGTTCTTTTGCCAGCAGCAATGGCAATAGGTGTTGATCCTATTTGGTTTGGTATTTTTATGGTCATAATGGTTGAATGTGCTTTGATCACACCTCCTGTGGGATTAAATCTTTATGTAATACAGTCTGTGGCAAAAACACAATTAGGAGAGGTAGCTAAAGGAGTATTCCCTTTTATAGTGATGATGATTTTTACAGTTTTTGTAATGTATATTTGGCCTGACTTAGCACTCTACATCCCTTTTAAATTATAAATTTTTATGAAACTATTATTAAAAGAAGGTATTTAAATTTATGAAAATGAGAAAAAACCAAACTGAAAAATTAAGAGAAGTTTTAAAAGAAAAAAAATTTATTCCTGTTCCATCTTGTTTTGATACTTTATCAGCTAAATTAATTGAACAGGCCAATTTTGATGTTACTTTTATGTCTGGATTTGCTGCTTCTGCTTCCAGAATTGGATCACCAGATCTTGGGCTTATGACTTTTTCTGAAGTTTTGGATCAAGCTAATAATATTTGCAATGCTATTGATATACCTATGATTGTTGATGGCGATACTGGTTACGGTAATGCCATGAATGTAAGAAGAACATTGAAAGAATGTTCAAAAGCTGGGTGTGCTGGAATTTTAATTGAAGATCAATTAGCACCCAAGAGATGTGGTCATACTCCAGGTAAAGATGTGGTAGGAAGAGATGAGGCTTTTGATAGAATTAGGGCTGCAAATGATATGAGAAATGAGGGTTATGATATCTTAATTATGGCAAGAACGGATGCTAATCATACTCATGGGTTAACCGAAGCTATTGAAAGAGCACAAAAATTTTATGAGTTAGGGGCTGATATTTTATTTATTGAGGCACCTAAAAATGAAAAAGAAATGATAACCATTTGTGAAGAGGTGCCAGGTCACAAAATTGCGAATATTGTTGAAGGTGGTATAACTCCTAATTTATCTATGAGAGAGTTATCAGATATAGGTTATAAAATGGCTGTTTATCCATTGACAGTAATGAGTTCAGCAATGAAAGCCATGATTAAATCTTTAGATCTATTAATGAAAGATGAAGAAAGGTCTGATTTACTAATTGATTTTACAGATCTAAGAAAAAGAGTTGGGTTTAACGATTATTATGAGATATCCAGTAAATATGAAACATCAAAAAGAAACTAACTATAGTGAATGGAGAGATTTTTAAATGAAAAGTTACCAGGTTGTAGATTTTGGAAAGCCACTTGAACTCAGAGAATATGATAATCCAAAACCTCAAGGTAAAGAGATTTTAGTCAAAATTTCTGCTTGTGGTGTTTGTCATAGTGATCTCCACTTAGCTGATGGGTATTTTGATCTTGGAGAAGGTAAAAGAATTACACTAGCTGATAGGGGTACTAAATTACCTTTCACTCCTGGTCACGAAATTACTGGCTCTGTAGTAG
>VMBT01001477.1_pt1 | contig 12539 bp, 12 predicted proteins | sample 4404301 | NCBI WGS metagenome assembly VMBT01 (sample SAMN12238535, study PRJNA552566) | marine metagenome | isolation source: Coastal seawater | place: USA: coastal Georgia, Sapelo Island | collected 2008-08/2009-08
CCTTTACCCAAGCATCACCGTTTTTGGCGCCAACAAGTTCAAATGGCACCAGATCGGCAAATGCCTTTGTGGACTTATCCTTGAACCGGCGGCCAATCAAACGCTTGATCGCAAAAAGTGTGTTTTCCGCGTTTGTAACACCTTGGCGTTTTGCGGCCTGACCTACCAGACGCTCACCATTTGCAAAGGCCACCATTGATGGTGTGGTTCGTGCGCCCTCGGCGTTTTCAATCACCCGTGGCTCGGATCCGTCCATGACAGCAACACAGGAATTTGTCGTTCCCAAATCAATACCAATAACTTTCGCCATATCTAAAGCTCCTTTCCCTGACCACTCATTGCCAAACCTGTTTTAAGGTGACGCTGATAGAGTGGCCCTTTAAGACATTTCGTTCCCATAAGCAGACCTTACGGGGGCGTAACCGGCGTTTAACGCACCGGTTCTGTCACTACTGTTCAACTATCGTCCATATAGGACTTATTATTTCGGTTACAAGAGGGAGTAAGTTTGACAAGAGAAACTGCCAAACCTAGGTATTACCGCGGTTGCAGCTATACCGTTTCCACCCCCATTTAGTCATATTTACGCGGTATTCCCTATGCTGAGATCAAGTGATGATCCGGCAAATTTCCCATCCCTATTCATCTGTTTTTTGCGGCTCACCGTCGCTGGGCGCGGCTGTATCACCGGCCTTTGAGACGCCAACCATCGCTGGACGTAGCAGCCGGTCATGTAAAACATACCCATGCTGGACAACCTCGAGGACAACACCACTTGGCTGATCATTTGTTGGCACTTCAAACATTGCCTGATGCAGATTATAGTCAAACTTCTCGTTCAGCGGCTCAACCCGCTTGATCCCATGCTTTTCAATGACGGACTGCAATTCAGTCCAGCTAAGCTGAATCCCGGTGATGAGCGATTTCATCGTCTCGTCGGCCTGACCAAGATCATCTGGTGCCGAGTCAATCACCCGCGCCAGATTATCAATCGCACCGACAAGGTCACGCGCAAACGGCGTATGGCCATATTTGCGGACATTCGCCGCTTCACGCTCGCTACGGCGGCGCATATTTTCAGTATCTGCCAAGGCGCGTAACAGCTGGTCTTTCAGCTGATCGCGTTCAGCCATTAGTGCCGATAGCGGGTCGTGTGAACCAGCATCTTCATCAATCGACGAGGCAGCGTTTGGTTGCCCACTGGTGGCAGCAATCAAATCATCCAGCGCTTCGTTGCTGGGTGTATCGCTGCTGGGTGTATCACTCGCAGCATTTCCAGAGTGGTTGCTGGCCTGCGCACCGTGATCATCTGCCGCCGCCGGTGCGTCGGTGCCAGAACCGGCTGTCTGATCGCTATCAGGATCGCTGTCGGGTCCGTCCGTGCTATTCTTTTGGTCTATCATTTTTAAGTCCTTTTTGCATCCATCTGCGGATTGCTAGCCTTATCTAGTGATCCAAAACGGCTTCGCCAAGAGTAAAACGTCAAAAAATTGTTATTTTGCCGCGCGCCTTTACCCAAAGCCTGTGCCAGCTTTTTCCTCTGCCAGCACTCATTGATCATGTAATCTCACGCTAGCGGACAAGTTGTTGTTTCTTTTGCTGACTTATGAGACATTAATTACTGTCTTCAGGATCAGGTTCAAGATTAGGTTCATGCTAGGTCTTTAGTATGGTATGTGGTGCGTTACGGCGTGAAATCATGATGAGCCCGAATAGACCAATGAATGGTTGGATAAGCCTATTATGCAAAATGCGCAAATCTGGAAATCAATTGAGGCGCTGTGTGACGAAGCCGAAGCGGTCATAAAAGACGGTAACCCAATGATGGCTGTGGTTAAATCGACAGCACCACCTGCGATGGCCAAACAGCAGGTAAGAGGCGGCGCCTTCACCAAACCTGATACAAGTGCCACTATTGCCATTTTGCCAAGCGAGCCCGCACCGCCGAGGGTCACTGTTATTGGCAAGAGCAGCAGCATATCGGCTGAGGATACATCTCTATCAAATTCAACCATGGCCGAGATTGCCGCAGCAATTGATCGGGCTAGCAAATCATCCCAAGGCCAGATCATGGATCCAGATCCACAACCGATTAGCGATCAACTCCGTCGGGATTTGATGGCCGAGGTCAGTGATGCTGTGCGGGCTGTTTTGGCAAAGGAACTGCCGCACATGGTGCGCCATGCCGTATCTGACTCGCTTTATAGTCTGCTAACCGTGTCATCGCCGGACGTGGGGGGGAAATCGGACGATATACGACAGGCGGCACTGGAGAGCCGACCAGCCAACAAAAAACCTGTGAAAAAAAGAGCAACAGCCAAAAAAGCGGCGACCAAAAAGGCAGCAGCCAAGAAGGCAGCGGCAAAAAAAACCGCCCAGAAAACGACCCAGAAAGAATAACCGGAACGGCGGCCTTAGAACGCCTTTAATCACCTCAGCCGATCTATCTATGTACCCCCGATCTTTCCCGTATAATAAAGCCAGCCAGCATCACCTTTTTAGAAATGGCGCGATCAGACATGGCGGGCAACCTACGAAAAACCCTTTCTTTTTGACGATTAATTTATCGCTAACGATTTATTAGTCATTATCACCCTATGATTTCATCGGGACGATAATCGCCGTTGCCTTGGCATTGATGGAGATTAAATAAATGGACCAAACCTGCCCGCATTGCCATAAACTTGTGGTGTTGCCGGAACTGATCCGAAATTATCGGAATATGCCAATCCGATGTCACAGTTGCGAGACGGCATTTTTTCTGCCAGATGAGGCGGTGGATAAAATCAATGGCGCGGTTGTGAAACGGCGCTGCAAATCCTGCAAATTATCGGTTTATCTGCCAAAACTGGCCCATAGCAATTTATCCTTGCGGTTTTTCTGCCCGAATTGCGCCGTGCCCTTATCATTTCATCGACCCAGTTTTTTATCAAGCTGGCGCGGCATTATGGTGGCAGGCGCGAGCGGCATTGCCATTGGCGCAATTGGATTTAAGCTTGCGCCCACCTCTTTTGACATCGCCGAGGGCCATACAAAAACGCTTTATGATATGGCGATCACCTATGTTACCACGATCAAAATCTGGGTGGGCACATTGGGTGGCGCATCATAGATAGCCGCCCTGCGACACGCGATCCCATAGGACACCAAACTTTATCGGCGCCAATCCCTATCTGCCAAGAACCCGATCAATCGCTTTGCTGGTATAATCAACCATCGGGATGATCCGCGCATAATTCATGTGGCGCGGCCCCAACACACCAATTGCCCCGATAATTGAGCGATCATTGTTGCGGTAGGGCGCAATCACCAGCGAACAGCCAGTACTGGCAAATAGATTATTTTCAGCACCGATAAATATTTTTACACCATCACCATCGCGCGTCGCATCAAGCAGACGAAGCGCATTTTCACGCGCCTCTAACGCATCAAATAGCCCCCGAACCTCGACGAGCCCATCGACGGCTTGGATATCTTCAAGAAGATTGGCCTGACCGCGCAAAATTAGCGCCGCACCATCACCGCCAATGCCATCCGACCAAATCCCAAGCCCCTGTTCGACCAGCGCAGTAGTTAATTCGTCAAGCTCGGCCTTATGCTGGGCGATCTCGCTTCGGATCAATGTTGCCGCATGGACCATGCTGTTATTCTTCAGCTTTGCATTCATGTAATTAGCCGCCCGGGTCATTGCCGATGATGGCAGGCCAACCGGCAAATCAATGAGCCGGTTTTCTACCTGCCCGTCAGAGCGAACCAGAACCGCAAGCGCGCGATCGACGCCAATCGGGACAAATTCAAAATGCTGTAATTCAGCCTCGCTACTGGGCGAAAGCACGAGGCTGGCACAATTGGAAAGCCCCGACAGAGTTTTGCTGGTTTTATCCAAAAGCTGATTGAGGCTGATACCGCGCGCTGCACATTCGCTGTCAATTGACTGGCGCTGTTCGGGCGGGATGTCACGATTGAATTCCATCAACCCGTCAACGAAAAGTCGCAGGCCAGTTTCGGTTGGCACGCGCCCCGCCGACGTGTGCGGTGCATATAGCAAACCGGCATCTTCAAGGTCGCTCATCTTGCTGCGGATTGACGCTGGCGAAAAATCAAACTTGCCCGATCTTGCCAGTCGGCTAGATCCAACGGGCAAGCCATCTTCCAGATAAGCCGAGACCAGCTCATGGAAAATTTCCAAGCTGCGCGGCTTAAGGCCCTTTATACTAGCTTCTGTCATAGTAGAAATTTATGATAGGCCAAGCCATTTGGTCAATCGAAGAAACGGGGGGCTGGTAAATTACCTTATCCCTTTACTTCGCCGGTATATCGCTTTAACCAGCTTGAGAACTGCAATATAGGAATTTTATCATGTCACGCCCTTCTGGCCGCGCGATCGACGCGCTTCGCTCTGTTACTCTGGAACCTTCCATATCGCTTCATGCGGAAGGCTCATGCTATGCCAAATTTGGCAATACGCATGTGCTTTGCACTGCGTCGATTGACGAACGTGTTCCGCCGTTTCTGCGGAATAGTGGCAAGGGCTGGGTAACGGCTGAATACGGTATGCTGCCGCGCTCGACCCATAGCCGCATTGACCGCGAGGCGGCACGCGGAAAACAGGGCGGCCGCACCCTTGAAATTCAGCGTTTAATCGGCCGGTCACTGCGCGCTGTAACCAATCTTAGCGCACTTGGTGAGCGCCAGATCAAAATCGATTGTGATGTCATACAGGCAGATGGCGGCACCCGCACTGCGTCGATCACCGGTGCATGGGTTGCGCTGCGGATCGCCTGCGAGCGATTACTGCTCGCCGGTGCCATTACAACGATGCCCTTAACCGGTCAGGTAGCCGCTATTTCATGCGGTATCTATAAAGGCCAAGCCGTCCTTGATCTCGATTATGACGAGGATAGCGCCGCCGAAATTGATGCCAATTTCATTTTAACCGCCGATAGTGAACTGGTTGAGATTCAAGCTACCGGCGAAGAGCACCCATTCTCACGCGCAAGCCTGAATGAAATGCTCGATCTGGCGGAATCTGGATGCAACAGCCTGTTTGAACTGCAACGCCGCGCGGTTCAGGACGCCGGACTTTAGGAACCAAGCCATAAAGGCGCCGATAGAAGAAAGTGCCGTGCATGACTGATCGCCTTTTCACTGAAGACACGCTTGTCATTGCCACCCATAATGCTGGCAAGATGCGCGAGATTAAGGCGCTGTTTGCAGGTTTTGGCATCAATATCCTATCGGCGGCTGACCTTGGCCTTGACGAGCCGGATGAAACTGAGACCAGCTTTACCGGCAATGCGCTGTTAAAGGCACGCGCTGCAGCCATGCGGGCGGGACAACCGGCGCTGGCGGATGATTCCGGTCTTTGTGTCAACGCGCTTGACGGGGCGCCAGGGATTTATTCAGCGCGTTGGGCAGGGCCAGATCGTGACTTTTCGCTGGCAATGACCGCCGTCGAAACAGCGCTTACCAACACCGGCAATAGTGATCAGGGCGCTGAATTTGTCTGTGCGCTGGCACTGGTCTGGCCGGACGGAGATGAGGTCTGTGTCGAGGGCAGGGTTAAAGGCCAGATTACCTTTCCGCCACGCGGCATACATGGCTTTGGTTATGATCCGATTTTCCAGCCTGACGGCCATCAGATCAGTTTTGGTGAAATGGACCCAGACGCCAAGCACGCCATGAGTCACCGGGCCGATGCTTTTGCCCAATTGCTGGCCCGTTGTTTTGGCAAAGCCGATGGGATTTAAGCCAAAATTACCCGCTAGCAACCCTGCTAACCGGCCTTTTGCCCTCTATATTCATTGGCCTTTCTGCCGCGCAAAATGTCCATATTGCGATTTCAATTCGCATGTCAGCGATCATGTGGACGCCACGGTTTTCGGTGACGCGCTTTGTACCGAGATGGATTATATGGCGTCATTGATGCCCATACGGCCAGCACTTTCCAGCCTTTTTTTTGGGGGCGGCACACCCTCATTAATGCCGCCGACGCTGGTTGAACGACTGATCTGTCATGCCGATCATCTTTTTGGATTTACCGCTGATGTTGAAATTACTGCCGAAGCCAACCCAACATCGGTTGAGGCCGAAGCCATGCTTGGGTTCCGAAATGCCGGCGTAAACCGCGTTTCAATGGGTGTTCAATCACTTGATGATGCCAGTCTGAAATTTCTTGGTCGTGAACATTCAGCTGTAGATGCGCTTTATGCGCTGGAGAAGGTTCGCAGCGCCTTTGACCGGGTCTCGATTGATTTGATTTATGCACTGCCCGATCAGAATGCCAAACAGTGGCAAGGAATGCTGTCACGGGCGCTGGGGCTTGGGCTTAGGCATTTGTCGCTTTACCAGCTGACCATCGAGGCTGGCACAGTCTTTCACACAAGAGAGCGGCGCGGCGAAATCATGGTGCTTGACGATGATAGGGCGGCTGATCTTTATGAGATGACCCAGCAAATGACCGCAGCTGCCGGATTGCCCGCCTATGAAATTTCCAATCATGCCGCCGCTGGCGAGGAATGCCAGCATAATCTGACCTATTGGCAAGCTGGTGATTGGCTTGGCATTGGGCCAGGCGCGCATGGCCGGTTTGCGCTTTTTGACGCCGCCAAAGACCACAACATCCGCACCGCCACCATGACGCGGCGCAGTCCGGCAGGCTGGCTAGATGCAGTCGCCAAAAACCGCCATGGCATCGAAAGCCTGCAGGCAGAAACGCCAGCGGATTGGGCAAGCGAAATGGTGATGATGGGGCTCCGCCTGACCAGCGGTATTAACCTTGGCGTGATCGAAAATCTTTGTGGGCCCTCGAATGAATGGATTGATGCTGATGGGGTAACACAGGCAGTTGCAGCCGGGTGGCTGTACCGATCACCAGACGGATCACAGCTTATCGCAACCGATGAGGGGCGGTTACGACTAAATCATATTCTATCGACGATTCTTTGCTAGACGCCCTGATAAAACACCAATGCAGAACCGGAGGGAAATCTGGGAGGAAAATCTGGGGAAAAAATCTGGTTAATAAAAACGCGGCAGGTTTTTAAATCCGGTTTGGTGCCGGGCGAATAATCTTGGATTGACCCTTGTCGATTTTCCGCAATTCAAAACTACGGACATTACGACCATTGGGAAGCAGCCGAAACGCACCGCTATAGCCTTGAAAGCCACTATTGGTAACAAGCTGTTTCGCCCAATCACGATCCGCTGATTTAGCCAGTGCCGCAACCAACGCCATTGCATCGAAACCGACACGGGCGAGCTGACCCGCAGGTTCAGGCCAGATCTCTTTCCAATCAGCATCAAAACGAAGATCAAGATTGCTTGGCCGCGTCGAAAATAGCGCACCCTGTAATGACGGCTCGCCCAAAAGCTGTTGCTGGTTCCACAGCGCATTTCCAAGATAAAGCGCCCGATCCGGCCCAACATCATAATAGGCCAAAACCGGCGCTGTACGTAATGCAAACGCCGGATCACCGGCAAAAATCACCGCATCAAACGGGCTATCCGGCAGGGGCGCATCATCAACCGGCGGCACATAACGGGTAAAATCCCTGATCGCATTTTTAAGGTTTGTTTCATCGGCAAGCTCACCATCACTTAATACACGCACCGCTTCAGGCTTTAATCCAAAGTCAGCAAGACGCTGGCTGGCATGGTTAAGCAGACGCTGGCCAAAAAGTGAGTTTTGACCAATCAAAGCAAACCGCCGTTTACCCGCACTGACCGCGTGCCCAAGCAGCCCATCAAGCTGTTGCTCGGGAAGATAGCCAAGCAACCAACGATCATTGCCCGCCACATCGACATTGTTTGAAAGCAACAGCATTGGCGGTCGACTGGCCGCATCATTGACCTGATCGATTACCACACGGGCCTGTTTAACGGCTTCGGTAAATAATGGGCCGATGAAAATATCCACATCATTTTCGATACCGGTCATCGCCGCATTGCCAGCCGCTTCACCAGCTTTCGTATCAAGGAACAAAACCTCAATTTTAGGATTATTGATCTTGAATAATGCCATCTCGACGCTTTGACGAATTTCGGCACCAAGAGCCGCATATTCACCGCTAAGCGGCACCAAAAGCCCAACCCGAATGACCCCATCAGCCTTTGGCGGCATCTCAAAAACTGGCTCATATGCCAACGGTTTCACCCGGCTTGACAGCAATGCAAAAGCTGCCTCTAGCGCATCATCACCCAGTGACGGATCCTTGCCAACCGGTATGGGGGTTTCAATGACCGGCGCTTTTTCATTTTTTCCCTGAAATTCCCAGATAATCGTATCCATCAAAGCCCGTGCGGCGGCCATCTCAGTTGCATCATCCTGTTTTGGCATTTCTGACAGGTTATCTGGCTGGGTTTGGGTCGTTTCTGATAGCGGCGCTGGCTGTTCCAAAGATGAGGAGCCGGCCGTATTTTTGCCGATTTTTGATGACGGCGCTGGCGCGGCCACATTGGCCAAAAGTGGCTTATTAGAGGGTAATGTTGCCGGTTGACACGCCGCCAGCCCAATCACGACCATGCCGGCGGCAATTAAGTTTGCTAGGGTTGCGGCTAGGTTTACTGCCTCTCGATATGACCGGCTGACATTGATCCGGCATTGCGGCAAAAACTTTACGCAGTGATGATCACATATTCGGTCAAACAGATTTTTCATGCCCGGATAATCCTATCAAATTTTGACAATTTTTGGGCAGCATTTTTGCGCGTGATTTATCATGCCGCCTTTTTCCGGCTTTGTCATTATTTCGAATATGATCAACGCGCATTATCCGCTTGTTAGGCCCTGTGCCATCGCCCATACTGCCCCCAAATCAGCATAGCGTCAGCAACGGAGTCATTATGACACAAAGCCGAGGGCAATTAGCGGTCATCGCAACACCGATTGGCAATCTTGGAGATCTGTCGCCGCGTGCCGCCGAATGGTTGCAAAAGGCTGATATACTTGCGTGTGAAGATACTAGAATGACGCGAAAGTTGCTGACCTTAACGGGATTGCGCACGTCGGCTAAATTCATGCCCTATCACGATCACAATGGCAAAACTATGCGGCCAAAACTGATTGACGCAATGGCTAGCGGCAAGCTGGTAGCGCTTGTCAGTGACGCTGGCACGCCGCTGGTATCGGATCCGGGCTATAAACTGGTCGCCGCTTGTCATGACGCAGATATTCCCGTGACAGCGATCCCCGGCCCAAGCGCCGTTCTAGCCAGTCTTGCGGCCGCAGGCCTGCCAAGTGACCGGTTCCTATTTGCCGGATTTGTGCCGCATGGACAAAAGGCGGCGCGGACCGCCTTCACTGAATTTGCCGATCTGAATGTGACTAGCATCTGGTTTGAGTCACCGCGACGGCTTGGCGCAACATTGCAAATCATGATCGAGATATTTGGCGACCGGATGGCGGTTGTGGCACGCGAATTAACCAAATTACATGAAAATTTTCACCGGGACACGCTAGCATCGTTGGCTGAATTCTATGCACAGGCATTGCCACCAAAAGGCGAAATAGTCATTTTGGTCAGCGGCATTATCAAGGATGAAGAAGAATTTGATGCGGCGACGCTAACCGCTATGTTGCGTGCAGAAATGCAAGCGACGAGCCTTCGCGATGCGGTGCAAACCGTCACCCAAATTTCTGGCCAGCCACGTAAAATGATCTATTCACTTGCCATCGATCTTGACAAAAAAAATTGATCCCTTGTCAAATGCGCTATCATGCCAAATCAACCGGCAAATCAGCCGCGCCCTCCGGTATCGGCAAAGATGCGCAAACGAAAGCGCCAGCGTGCCGAACAGGCTGGCCGGCTAGCCGAGTGGAAAATCCGTTGGCTTCTCTGGTGCAAAGGATATCGGCTAATTCACCGGCGGTGGCGCTGCGTTGCTGGCGAAATTGATCTGATTTTACGGCGCCGCAATCTGCTGGTCTTTGCCGAGGTGAAATATCGCCAGCATGGAATTACTGACAGGATTATCACGCCGCATCAGCAACAGCGCATCTCAAAGGCAGCAGCATTCTTTCTGGCGAAGAACCAACGGTTCACAACCTTTGATTGCCGATTTGACTTCATTGCCATTGAGCCGGGTTCACGCTTTGGCTTTGGCAAGATTACGCATATCCATAATGCGTGGTAATTTACTGCAAATGACCTTGACCGATTCATCGCAAAGCGTCACATTAAGGGCTTCAAAACCTAGTGATTAGGATTGCAAATATGCCCGTTGTCCGTAAGGCGCGTTTCGCGCCGACTGCGATTGTTCTTCTGCTTGCCAGCATTGGTCTGTCTGGTTGCGCCAGTGCCGTCATTGGCGTTGGCACTGCCGCCGTTGCGGCCTCGACCACTGAAAAAGGCCTGTCAACATCGGTTGCCGATACCCAAATCCACGCCAAGCTGACCGACAGGTTTGTTAAAACCGATTTCTCGTTGGTAACCGCGGTTGATATCACCGTCAATGATGGTGCGGTGCTGATGACCGGCAAGGTAAAAACACCCGAAGAAAAGATCTTGGCAACACGGCTAGCTTGGGAAATCTTTGGGGTTCGTGAAGTGGTTAATGAATTACAGGTAACCGATACATCATCTATCAAGGACATCGCCAAGGATCTTGCCGCCAGTGCCACATTGCGGACAAAGCTGATTACCGATGGCAATATCTCGTCACTGAACTTTAGCATCGACGTTGTGAATGGTACGGTTTACCTGTCGGGCGTTGCGGCGAATGCCGAAGAAATGAACCGGGTGGTTGCTCATGCACGCGATATTCGGTTTACCCAACAGGTTGTAAATTACATTACCCTGCAATCTGACAAGCGGCTGTAATTCATCCAATGGGCCTTTCAATTGCCATCCAGATGGATCCGGTCGAAACGCTGCAGATCGCCGGTGATACGACTTTTGCGCTTGGTCTTGAGGCACAGAAGCGCGGCCATAGCCTGTGGTATTACACGCCCGACCGGCTAAGCCTGAATGACGGTGTTATTACCGCAGTTGGTCAGGATTTAACTTTTTATGATAAGGCTGGTGCGCATTTTAAAACCGGCGATCGTGAAACTAGGCCATTGCAGGAATTTGACGTCATTCTAATGCGCCAAGATCCGCCGTTTGATATGGCATATATTACCGCAACGCATTTGCTGGAAATGCTTGGCCCGCAAACGATGGTTGTGAATAATCCGGCCGAGGTTCGGAACGCGCCAGAAAAACTGCTTGTCACACTCTATCCCGATTTAATGCCCGCAACCCTGATCAGCCGCGACCCTGAAACGATCATGGCGTTTCGGCAAAAACATAAAGACATCATCATAAAGCCATTATTTGGTAACGGTGGTGCTAGCGTCTTCCGGCTGCAACCCGATGATCAAAACCTAAGCTCACTTCTTGAGATGTTTTTTGGCAATAGCCGCGAGCCGGTTATGGTGCAGGCCTATCTTCCGGCAGTGCGTAATGGCGATAAGCGGGTCATTCTGGTTGATGGTGAAGCGGTTGGTGCGGTGAACCGAATCCCTAATGAGGGTGAGGCAAGGTCTAATTTCCATGTTGGGGGTAGTGCCGCCAAGGCCGGTTTAACCGATCGAGATCTCGAAATTTGTGCCGCGATTGGGCCTGAATTACGTCGCCGTGGGCTATTATTTGTTGGCATTGATATTATCGGTGATTACATGACAGAGATCAATGTTACCTCGCCAACGGGCATCCGTGAAATTCAACGATTATCAGGGATTGATATCGCCGCCCTTACATGGGATGCGATTGAACGCAAACATCCATCTCACGCTAATAATGGCATCGCCCGATAGGCCAATGCTTCGGCCAAGGCGGCGCGGCTGACCCTATCCTCACCAGCAAGATCAGCAATCGTTCGCGATACCCGCATAATCTTATGATAGGCGCGGGCTGATAAATGCGCCTTATCCATCGCCGCCCGTAATAATTCCTCTGCCGGTTTTTCCATTATGATCTGCTTGTCCAACTGATCAATACTGATCATTGCATTCGCCATTTTATCTTTTCTGCGCACCGATCCGAACTGGCGCGCAGCGGCAACTCGTGCAGCAACAATTTGGCTTGGCTCACCCTTGCCCTGATCAAGCAGAACACCAGCGCTAATTTCAGGGACTTCAATAATCAGATCAAAACGATCCATCATCGGGCCCGAAATCTTTGCCTGATAGTTTTGTCCACAAGACGGGGCACGGCTGCAGGCACGGCCAGGATCGCCAAGATAACCGCATCGGCATGGGTTCATCGCCGCAATCAGCTGAAACCGCGCTGGATAGGTTACATGATGGTTCGCGCGCGCGACCACTACCGACCCAGTTTCAAGTGGCTGGCGGAGCGAGTCTAGTGCAACACGTGAAAATTCAGCCAGTTCATCAAGGAATAGAACACCATGATGCGACAGCGAAATTTCACCCGGCCTCGCGCGCAGGCCACCGCCAACAAGTGCTGCCATTGACGCCGAATGATGCGGCTCGCGAAACGGCCGGTTCTGGATCAGGCCGCCATCACCAAGATGCTCCGCAACCGAATGCATCATCG
>VMBT01001478.1_pt1 | contig 12538 bp, 13 predicted proteins | sample 4404301 | NCBI WGS metagenome assembly VMBT01 (sample SAMN12238535, study PRJNA552566) | marine metagenome | isolation source: Coastal seawater | place: USA: coastal Georgia, Sapelo Island | collected 2008-08/2009-08
TTACAAACACCCATCACATTATAGTTAGGTATAGCTTTTGTAGACTCATAAGTTAAAGTTAAAAGACTTCCATTATTATTCATAATTTTTGAAGCTTCCTTTGCTACCTCAGTGAAAGAAAAACATGAAATTAACATACTTTTTAAAAAGTTTTCTCTAGTCGTGTTTAAATACTCTCCCGATAATTCTGATTTATCAGAAAAAGCTACTGCATGAACAACAAAATCAATACTGCCCCATTTTTTTTTAATGTCTTCGAAAAGCTTAATTATTTCTTCTTTGCTTTCAACATTACAACTTAAGGTAAAATCAGATTTAAGTGATTGGGCAAGTGGAACTACTCTTTTTTTTAAAGCATCTCCCAGATAAGTAAAAGCTAACTCAGCACCATGCTCAGCAAGTTTTTGTGAAATACCCCAAGCAATAGATCTTTCATTTGCAACTCCCATGATAAGACCCTTTTTTCCTTTTACTAAACTCATATTATACTTTTTCGAAAATTAAAGTTGCGTTAGTGCCACCAAAACCAAAGCTATTAGACATTACTGAATTTAATTTAACATCCTTTTCAACTTTAGTAATGATTGGAAAGTTTTTTGCTTCATCATCCATTTCTTTTACATTGGCTGATGCAGCAATGAAGTTATTTTTCATCATTATTAAGCAATAAATAGCCTCGTGAACAGAAGCAGCTCCCAGAGGATGACCAGTTAATGATTTGGTTGAACTAATTTTTGGAATAGCGTCTCCAAAAGCTTCTTTTACAGCTCTTAATTCAGTTATATCTCCAACCGGAGTAGAAGTTCCATGTGTATTAAGATAATCAATTTTATTTCTAGCAGTGGCTAGTGCCATTTTCATACATCGTACAGCACCTTCACCTGATGGAGCAACCATGTCATATCCATCTGATGTTGCACCATAGCCAGTTAATTCAGCGTATATTTTAGCACCTCGTGCCTTCGCATGTTCTAATTCTTCTAATACTAAGACACCAGCACCCCCTGCAATAACAAACCCATCTCTGGTTTTGTCGTAGGGCCTAGAAGCTGTCTCTGGAGTGTCATTATATTTAGACGATAAAGCTGTCATGGCGTCAAACATTGAAGACATTGCCCAATGAATTTCTTCACCGCCACCAGCAAAAACAATTTTTTGTTTACCAAGTTGAATTAATTCCATTGCATTACCAATACAGTGACCACTTGTTGCACACGCAGAACTTATTGAATAATTAACACCTTTAATTTTAAAAGGCACAGCCAATGTTGCAGAAACAGTACTAGCCATTGTTCTTGGTACTATAAAAGGTCCCATTTTTTTTGGACCAGCTTCTCTAGTTGAATCTACAGCGTGAACCACATTTTTAATTGATGGACCTCCAGAACCCATTATAATTCCAGTTAGTTCATTACTAACATCTTTCTCTTCCAACCCAGAGTCCTGAACAGCCTCTTTCATTGCAATATAGTTATAAGCTGAACCACCTCCCATAAATCTAATGAACTTTCTATCTATGTGGTCTTCTATTTTAATATCCGGCGTTCCGCAGATTTGACTTTTAAAATTATAATTTTTGTATTCTTCTGAAAATTTAATTCCTGATTTTGTATTTAATAGTGAGTTATAAACTTCATCTTGGTTATTACCAAGGCAAGACACTATTCCAATTCCAGTTATTGCTACTCTTTTCATTGTTTAAATAATCCAACTTTTAGGTTTGTCGCTTTATATATAATTTTACCGTCAGCACTTAAAGTTCCATCAGCCAACCCTACGGTTGCCCCTTCTTTTTTAAGAATTCTTTTCATATTAATATCGTAAGTTGCTAGTTTAACTTTTTCAAGAACTTCACCAGTAAATTTTACTTCATTTACTCCTAAAGCTCTACCTTTTCCTGGCTCACCTAACCATCCTAGGTAAAAACCTACTAGTTGCCACATTGCATCTAGACCCAAACAGCCAGGCATAACAGGATCGTCTTTAAAATGGCATTTAAAAAACCATAACTCATTTTTTATATCTAACTCTGCTTTAATATTCCCTTTATTAAAAGTTCCACCTTCAGATGCAATTGAAGTAATACGATCAAACATTAACATGGGTGGCAATGGAAGTTTTGCATTACCTTCTCCAAAAAGCTTGCCATTTCCACAATCAATTAATTCATTATAAGTATAGCTATTTTTTTTCATAATTTTGGTTAGAACTTTACTTGATATCCATAGTAATTATATATTAATAAAGTTATTGAAAGACAATTTATTAAATTGTTAAATATTAGTATTAATAAAGCCAAAAAATATGGAAAATTTAAATTTTAAAGATTTTTATAAAGTGCCTGGTTTAAATTTTGATATTGAGCGATTAAGAAAAGATTTAGAAAGCGTAGTAGAGAAGAAAAAATTTAAAACACTTGGGCTATCACATTTTGGTGCTATTTCGTTAAATCAAATTCCAAATGATGAATCTTCTATTCAGGGAAACAATGTAAGAGGCGTCTACTGGACAAAACCAGATGAAACTGGAAAAGAAGTTTCAAGAGATGTTAAAATTGATGAGTCAAAGTATACTGAACTAGTATCAGATTTTCAAAATACTTATTTTGAAGAAGTTTATAATACTTTAAAAAAAAAATTTAAGTTAGGAAGAGTAAGAATTTTACTAAAGGAGCCTAGGTCAACTTTGAGTTGGCATAGAGATCCTGAACCAAGACTTCATATTCCAATTATTACAAACCCGGGCTGTATGATGGTAATAGAAAACGTTGCAAAGCATTTGCCTGCCGATGGATCTGTAACAATCACTAACAACACAAAATATCATAATTTTTTTAATGGTGGTGAGCAAAACAGAATTCATCTTGTAGCATGCTTACTTGAGAATCCTTTTAATTAAAGGTTTCCCCAAAGATTATCTTTTTTAGTCCAACCAGAAAATTTATCTGTTTTTATTTTACACCATTCATCATTGCACTTTGAGATAATACAAAGCCTGCCCTGTGCCAATACAGCTAACGGGTTAGAATAGACAGTATCATTTTTAAATAAAATCGATTTTTCACTTATTACTATGGCAGCTTTTTTTTTAGAAAGTTGAGAAACATGTATCCAGCCAGTATTATTTTCATGATCTTTAATTTTTCTAAAATTATCTGAGCTATCTATAATTAAAACAGGTAAATATTTTTTTTTGTAAAATATCTTTATCGGATAATCAAAAGAAGGACCTTGTCTAAGATTAGTTGTATTATTCCTGAGTGTTAAAAAGTATTCTTCTGCATTTACTGAAACAAAATTAAATTGAACAACTAAAAAAAATATTAAAAATTTTAATAATTTTTTGCACTGCATGTTCTACATTTAGGATCTTTTGATAGTTTAATCAATTTAAAGCTAAGATTTAAGGAATTAAATATTAATAATTTTCCTTCTAAGTTATTTTTTTTAAATAAAATAGATTTTATAACTTCATTAGCTTGAAGAGTTCCCGCAATTCCTGCAACACTTGGTAAAATTCCTTCTGCGTCACAAGCATTATTGTTAGAAGGTAAATTAGGCATAAAGCATTGATAACAAGGAACTTTCTTAGAGAAATCAAAGTTAAATATATGAGTTTCAAATTTACTTATAGCAGCAGAAATTAGTTTTTTTTTATTTTTAAAACAAAAGTTATTTATAAGATATCGCGTCTCAAAGTTATCAGAGCAATCACAGATAATATCATAATTTTTTGCTATTTTTTTAATATTAGACGAATCTGCTTTTTGTTGAAAAGTTTTTAAAATTACTTTCTTATTAATTTTTTGTAAATATTTTTTTGCTTGAACTGTTTTCTTCTTGCCAACATCACTTGTGTTATAAAGAATTTGTCTATTTAGATTTGATAATTCTATTTTATCGTGATCAATAATACCGATTGATCCTATTCCCATACTGGCTAAATAGATAGCAAGGGGTGACCCAAGTCCACCTACTCCCACAATTAAAACTTTTGTGTTAAAAATTTTTTTCTGTCCATTAAAACCAATATTTTTTAAAATTATTTGTTTATTGTATCTGCTAAAATCTTTACCGGAAATTTTCATCTATTATACGCTTTAGACACCAGTTGATCCAAATCCTCCAGATCCTCTTTCTGTATCGCTTAGCTCATCTACTTGTTCAAACTTTGCTTGAACTATAGGACAAACAACCATTTGAGCTATTCTATCACCATTTCTTATAATAAAGGGTTCATTACCATGATTGATGAGTATAACTTTGATTTCTCCTCTATAATCAGCATCAATAGTTCCAGGAGTGTTTAATACAGAAATTCCTTTTTTTGCAGCTAAACCAGACCTAGGTCTAATTTGAATTTCAAATCCTTGAGGTATACTTACAGCAATACCAGTAGGTACTAGAATGCTTTCATTTGTAGCTAAAGTGAGATCTTCATTAATGTTTGCAGAGATATCTACCCCAGAAGCCCCTTGGGTTTCATATTTAGGAATGATTGCTGTTTTAGATAATTTTTTAATTAGTATTTTTGTCATTAATTAAAAATTGATCTACCATTTTTTTTGCTATTTTTCTTGCAAGAAAACTTTTTGTATTTCTAGGCCAACTTTCAACTAAGCCATTTTTATGAATAATTGAAACTTTATTATAATCAACATTAAAACCAGTTCCTTTTTTTGCAACATTATTAGCAATGATTATATCGCAATGCTTTTGTTCTAGTTTTTTTTTCGAGTTTTTAATTAAGTCTTCAGTTTCAGCAGAAAAACCCACAACTAACTTTGGTCTTGCTCTATTATGTTTACTTAAATATTCAAGAATATCTTTATTTTTTTCCAGATTTAAAGAATTTAAATTTTTCTTATCTTTTTTTATTTTTTGCCTACTAAATATTTTAGGTTTAAAGTCTACTACTGCAGCCGCGCATATAGCTATGTCTACCGGTAAAGATTTTTGTACTGAAGACAACATTTCATCAGCATTTGTTATTTTTTTAACCCTAAGATCTTGAGAAAACTTTATAGATGATGGTCCAGCAATTAAAGTGGTTTTCACACCTAAGTTATTTAGTGCCAAGGCGATTTCATATCCCTGCTTTCCACTTGACTCATTTGAAATATATCTTACAGGATCAATATATTCTCGTGTAGGTCCTGTTGTGACTAGAGCTTTAATATTTTTTTTTTTAACAATATCTTTGTTGTCAAAATAATTACTTAAATAAGTAAAAATTTGTCTTGGACTTGACATTTTACCTTCACCAAATTCTCCGCAGGCCATTTCGCCACTCACAGGTCCAATGAATTGGTATCCATAGTCTAAAAGTTTATTAAAGTTATTTTGTGTCGCTTTATGCATCCACATTCTTACATTCATAGCAGGTACTAAGATCACATCTTTGTTTGAAGCTAATATTACTGTGCTGGCTAAATCGTCTGCTTTGCCTGAGCTAAGCTTTGTCATCATATTAGCTGTTGTTGGTATTACTAATATTATGTCAGCCCATCTCGAAAGAGAAATATGGTCAATTTCTTTCTCATTCTCAGAATTAAAAATGTCTTCAAAAACTTTGTTTCTAGATAAAGCTGTAATAGATAAAGGAGTCACAAATTCTTTACCACTTTTGCTTAAGATTGTTTTTACTTCGACATTATTTTTAACTAAAAGTCTTACTACATCTAAGGCCTTATAAGCAGATACACCACCGCCAATGACTAGTAATACTTTTTTATTATGAAGACTCATTAATTAATTAGAATACTAATAGAATAAAAATTACAATACCTAAAAAGCTTATTATAATTTTGTTTTTAAGATTATTTAGTCTTAATTGTTCAGCCTCTAGACCTGAATTATTTTTTTGCCCTAAATTTAACTTACCTTCCGCTAATAATTGTAAAGCATAGTTAGCTTTATCCATAAAGTTTGGAAAATCAGGAATACGTTTGATTATTTCAGACGATGTATTAATTGCTGAGTCAATAGTAGCTTTTGGTCCTTTAAGGTTTTTTATCCATTCTTCTAAAATCGGTCGTGATACTTCCCATATGTTTGTTTCAGGCGAAAGCTTTCTTGCTACTCCCTCTACTGTCACCATGGTCTTTTGTAGTAGCAACAATGGAGTTTGAGTTTGCATATTAAATTTTTCGGTGATTTCAAAAAGTTGAGCTAATAAATTACCCCCAGAAATATCTTTAATAGATTGGCCAAATATAGGTTCACCTACTGATCTTAAAGCTTGCGCAAATTCTTCTTTAGAGGTGTTTTGAGGAACTAGTCCAGCTAAAAAATGTACTTCAGCAACCTTTGTATAATCTCTTTGTATAAATCCATATAAAATCTCAGCTAAATATTTTCTATTATTTTTATCTAGTCTTCCCATTATTCCAAAGTCAACTGGAATGATGTTTCCTTTATTATCTACAAATAAATTTCCCTGGTGCATGTCACCATGAAAAAAACCATCTCTAACAGCTTGTTTTAAAAAATGTTGAATCAGGTTTTCAGCAAGCAACTTTAAATTAACACCTGCTTTTTCTAATTCCTCTTGTTCCCTAATAGAAATGCCATTTACTTTATCCAAAGTTAATATTTTTTTTGTAGTATAATTCCAATAAATTTTAGGAACATTGAAACCTATATCGTTTTTAGTATTTTCATATAATTCATTTGCTGCAGCTGCTTCAAACCTAAGATCCATTTCGATATTTGTTATCTCTCTAAGTAAATGAACTACTTCTACTAATTTAAGTCTTTTAGTTTTTAAAAAAATACTTTCAATAATATAGGCCAGTAGCATGAGAGCATCTAACTCATCATTAAATTGTTTTTCTATGTCGGGTCTTAAAATTTTGATAGCAACTTCTTTAATTTCTGTTTCAGAAGTAATTTGAGCTAAATGTACTTGAGCTATAGAAGCTGCCGCTATCGGTTCACTAAGATCTTTAATATTTAAATAAGTTTTTTCACCTAATTCTTTTTTTAAAATTTTTTTTGCATCATGAAGATTAAAAGCAGGCAATTTATCTTGTAATTTGACCAGGTCATCTGCCAAAGACTCTCCAATAATATCTGGCCTGGTAGCTAAAAATTGACCAAGTTTAATAAAAGTTGTTCCCATGCCTTGAAGGGCATCACATAATTTTTCTCCAGGTTTTTTTGAATTATTTAAATTATTTTTGGAGGTTCCAATAGAAAATAAGTTAAAAAAAATTTTTATTGGTGTTGGAATATTATAAATTTCATTAACAGTATCTATGGCTCCAGACGCAGCAAGTTTTCTTGCAATAGTGAATAATTGAACAATATTTTTTAGCATTTAGATTTTCCAACCAGAGTGTATAGCAGAAATACCATTGGTTAAATTTCTGTACTCTATATCTTCAAATTTATTGTTCTTTAACAGATCAACTAATTCTTGTTGAGTGTAAAATTCGCTTATACTCTTTGTTAAATATTGATAGGGTTTTTCGTCACCAACAATTAGTTTTCCTAACCAAGGTATTAATTTAGAATAAGATTGGTAGGCAAAATTAAGTAATTCATTTTCTACCTTTGAAAATTCAAGGCATAGGAATCTGCCACCTGGTTTGAGCACTCTATAAGCTTCTTTAAGACACTGGTTAATATTTGTTACGTTTCTAATTCCATAACTTATTACATAGATATCAAAATAATTATCTTTAAAGGGCAATTTTTCAGCTGAGTTTAGAAACCATTCTATATTTGTAAACTTAGATAGTTTTTGTTTGCCTGTATCAAGCATGCCAGAATTTGGCTCTACACAGCTTATGTTATTAGCATTATTATTTTTTTCAGATATTAATTTAGCAAGATCTCCAGTACCTGAAGCTACATCTAAAATTTTATCTTCTGGCTGAGGATTCATCCACATAATTAAGTTTTTTTTCCATAGCCTATGAACACCAAGTGACATTAAATCATTCATTAGGTCATAGTTTTGATGAACTCTATCAAATACAGAGTTGACTAGTTTAGTTTTATCAAGATTATGTGAATTCATTTAATTAATTATATGCCAGAATTACCAGAAGTTGAAGTTGTTAAAAAGTCACTTAATACTAAGATTAAAAATTTAACTATTAAAAAAATAATTATTCTTAATAAAAGACTTAGATATAAATTAAATTCAAATCTTTTTTCAAAATTAAAAAATAAAAAAGTTACCTCAATTAACCGAAGATCAAAATATTTATTAATTGGTTTAAATAACGATATAGTTATTTTAATACACTTAGGCATGACAGGTAAATTTTTTATTATTGATGAAAATAATAAAAAACTAAAAACTAGCTTTTACTACTCTGAAAAATCTAATGATTATAAACATGATCATGTTATTTTTTATTTTAATAAGGGAATAAAGTTAATTTATAATGATGTAAGGAAATTTGGTTTTATTAAGATATATAATAAAAAAACAATTTTTAGTTCTACTCACCTTGTACATTTAGGCCCAGAACCATTAACTAAAAATTTTAATAAAAAATATTTTTTTAACTATATTAAAAAGAAAGAAATAAATATTAAGGACTTATTGATGAGTCAAAAATTTGTATCTGGACTAGGTAATATTTATTGTAATGAAATTTTATTTAAAAGTAAGATAAATCCTAAAAAAAAATTAAAATTATTAAAAAAAAAAGACATAATAAACATTTTAAGTTTTGCAAAAAAAATATTAAAAACATCAATTCGAGAAGGAGGTTCCTCTATAAAAAATTTCAATAGTGTTGATGGAAAATCAGGTAATTTTCAGCAAAATTTTTTTGTATATGGTAGAGAGGGTATGCCATGTAAATCAAAAAATTGTAATTCTATTATAAAAAAAATCTATATCTCAAAAAGATCTTCTTTTTTATGTCCCAGATGTCAAAAATAATTCAAGTTGACCGCTATATTTTAAAAAGATATATACTGTGCAAAAAATATGCCAAATACAGCTTCAGCAATTAGAAGAGTTCGAAGAGTAGCCAATCAGACTGCTGTAAACCGTCTTAGAAAAAGCAAATACAGAGCAGCTGTCAAAAAGATGGAAGATCTTATTAAAAAAGGCGAAAAAGACAAAATCAAAAGCTTTTTTCCAACATTTCAGTCAATTCTAATGAAGGTTGCTAAGACTGGGGTTATTAATAAAAAAACAGCTTCAAGAAAAATTTCAAGACTGACAAAAAAAATTTCAAACTAAATTATTAATTGAACTCTCTTTAAAGTTGTTAACTTTAAAAGTTCGATAAAAATATTTTACTACATTTAGTTACAAAAAAAATTATTTCCTACATATAGATTTGCGATTGCAAAAAAAAATTATTTTTATTTCAAATACACTCATAAGTTTTTTCTCTTATAGGTTTTTATTTTAAAAAAAATTTTTTTAATTTCAAAATACAACCTGAGACAAAATATTTTTCTTTTTTTAAAAAAAAAACTTGCTAATGTTTGACATTACAAATATTAGTGGGCCACAAAATTTACATGGAAAAAAAATCACTCAAACCTCAAGAAGTTTTTTTAAATGAAGAAGAAAAAACTTTGGTTTGGGAAAACATACAAGCTTCATTTGAAAAAAACTTTGGAACAGAAGTTTATTCTAGCTGGTTGAAAAATATTTCTTTATTAAAAGAATACAATGACTACTTAGTTTTAGGTGTTCCTACTAGATTTTTTAGGGATTGGATTGTTTCAAGATATCTAGATAAAATTCTATCTTTATTAAAAACATTTAAAAATACTATAAATAGAGTGGAATTTAAGATATCCGAAGAAAATAGATTACCTAACCTGGATGTATTAAGAGACAATAATTTTAACAAAGTAACAGAGATTAAAGACTCAATATTAAATTACAATAGACTTAATCCAAATTTAAATTTTGATAATTTTATATCGGGTTCAAGTAATGAAATAGCATTAAGCTCTTCTAAAAAAGTTTGTGAGCAATTATCTAGATATAATCCACTTTATATTTATGGAGGAGTGGGGTTAGGAAAAACACATTTACTTAATGCAATAGGTTTAGAATTAGAGAAAAAAACAAAAGTAATGTTTATTTCAGCTGAAAGATTCATGTATCATTTTATCAAGTCTATTAAGAAAAATGACATGGTTAATTTTAAAGACTTTTTTAGACAGTCTTCTGTATTTATTATTGATGATATTCAGTTTATTAGAGGCAAAGAAGGCCTACAGGAAGAGTTCTTTCACACTTTTAATAGTTTGATAGACAAAAGCTCTCAAGTAATTATCTCAGCTGATCGTGCTCCGATGAAACTAGATAGGGTTCAAGAAAGAATTAAGTCTAGATTAGCTGGAGGGCTAGTTGTCGATATAGATGTTCCAGATTTAGATTTAAAAATAAATATCATAAAAAAAAGATTAGAAGATATTCAAAATCAATTTAAAGAAAAAACAAACATAAGTGACGAAGTTATTAGTTTCATAGCCTCTGAAAGTAAGACTAATATTAGGGAATTGATTGGTGTTCTAAATAGAGTAGTTACATTCGGAAGAATTCATAAAAAAGAATTAACGATTAATGATTGTAAAAATATTCTAAAAGATGTGTTTAATCAGGCAAAAGTAATAACAGTAGATAAAATTCAAAACACAGTCTCTAACTTCTATAATATTCCACTTGCTGAGATGCTATCTCAAAGAAGATCAAGACCATTAGCAAGACCTAGGCAAATTGCAATGTACCTCGCAAAAAAAATGACAACTAGATCTTTACCAGAGATTGGAAGAAGATTTGCTAATAGAGATCATACAACCGTGATTCATGCTGTAAAAACTATAACTAGACTTTCAGAAAAAGATGATGAAATGAAAAAAAATATAGAACAAATTCGAAGTCTACTTTTAGAAGAATAGTTAAATGCAGTTTACAATTAAAAGAGATTCTTTACTTAAATCATTAACGTTGGTTCAGGGAGTTATAGAAAAAAAAAATACACTCCCAATTTTATCTAACGTTCTTCTTAATGCAAAAGATGGAAAATTATCAATTATTGCTACAGATTTAGATTTAGTTTTTTATGATGAAATTAGTGAAATTCAAATATCTAAAGAAGGATCAACAACTACTTCTGCAGCAATATTATATGATATTTTAAGAAAAATATCAGGCAACTCTGAAATAAAGTTTGATCTAAAAACTGAAAATAAATTAAATTTAAACGCTGATAACTCTGATTTTAATCTTTTATGTTTGCCAACTGATAATTTTCCAAATTTTTCAGACGATTTTGAAAGTAATGAATTATCATTTAATAAATCTAAATTTTTATCTTTATTAAATAAAACTAAGATTTCAATTTCTAATGATGATACTAGGCATTATTTAAATGGTATTTATTTGCATTTAACAGAGTCCCAAAACAGAACCTATTTGACCGGAGTAGCAACTGACAGTCATAGATTGTCTTCAAGTAGTATTGAAATAGATAACGGCGCTAATTTTAATTCTCTAATTTTGCCAAAAAAAACAGTTTTTCAATTATGTAGTTTATTAGCTGATACAAATGAAAAAGTTTTAATACAAACAAGTGAAAATAAAATTCTTTTTAAAATTGGAAAAGCTAAATTAATTTCTAAGGTGATAGACGGTAAGTTTCCTGATTATAGAAAAGTAGTGCCTACTGACAATGATAAAATTTTAACAGTAACTGCTACTGACTTTGTGCAAGCAGTAGAAAGAGTTATAACTGTTTCCTTAGACAGAAAAGAAGGTGTTAAATTAATGCTTAGCAAAGATCACATTAAATTTTCAGTTAATAGCACCAATTCAGGTGAAGGAAATGAGGTGGTTAAATCTAATTTTACAGGAGACGAGATGACTATTAGTTTTAATTCAAAATATTTAACAGATATTGCCTCAGAAATAGAAGATAAGAATTTAAAAATACATTTAAAAGACCCAAGCGCTCCGGTGCTAGTAGAAGATATTTCAGATAAAAATAGTTATTACGTTGTAATGCCTATGAAAATCTAAAAAAAACAAATTCATCAAATTTTTTTTAAAATTGTTCTAAAAGCATTGGTATTGTTAGCTTATTTGATCTTTTGTGTTTCATCCATTTTCTATCGTAATGAAAAAATGATATAAACACACATCTTAAAAAAATAATAAATGTCAAAAAATTCAGAAAAAATACCCGCACAAAGCTATAGTGCTGACTCAATTAAAGTACTAAAGGGCTTAGACGCTGTTAGAAAAAGACCTGGTATGTATATTGGAGATACAGATGATGGGTCTGGTCTTCATCATATGGTTTTTGAAGTGGTTGATAACGCCATCGACGAAGCCCTAGCTGGTTATTGCAAAAATATTACTGTTAGCATGAATAAAGATAATACAGTTACCGTTGAGGATGACGGTAGAGGTATTCCAGTTGATATGCATAAAGGTGAAAAAATGTCTGCAGCAGAGGTAATTATGACCCAACTTCATGCTGGAGGAAAATTTGATCATGACTCTTATAAAGTTTCAGGTGGACTACATGGTGTTGGTGTTTCAG
>VMBT01001481.1_pt1 | contig 12529 bp, 12 predicted proteins | sample 4404301 | NCBI WGS metagenome assembly VMBT01 (sample SAMN12238535, study PRJNA552566) | marine metagenome | isolation source: Coastal seawater | place: USA: coastal Georgia, Sapelo Island | collected 2008-08/2009-08
AATAAAGAGTTTCACGTAACATATGGTCCTTCCTGTAGGGTCACCGTCAACGGTCAGACTATGGGATACACTGGTACTGATGTCTATAGACTCTATGGTGCCACTGATGACAATAAAAAGTTCTCCTTTGGAGTTACCCAATCGGGTAAAATGGAGATCAACAGTGATATGTCTATTGAGATGATTGCTGGTGAAGAGAATTCTAATAAGGGAGAAGATATTCTAATTCACAGTAGACGTGGTAATATTTCTATTACAGCAGACAGAAATGGTTGTATCAAGATAAGTGGAACTCATATTGCTATTGAAGCTAGTGGTGATATGGAAATATCTGCTGGTAATGAGTTGAAGTTAGAAGCAACTAAGCTAATTATAGATTCCAACAGCGCACAAATTGAAGCAATGGATGGCAATCTTGCAGCAGAAGGAGATACTTTTATAGAGAAGGCTACCGAAGGTTTGCAGGGTATTGGTGGAGATATCGTAAGAGGAATCGTAAAGAGACTTTTCTAATATGGCACAAATATACGGCAACGAATCTTGGTTTAACGATGACGTAAGGGTCTATGGATGCCTTTATGTCAATCCTTCCTGTGGTATTGTTTTTCAATCACCAAATGGGACAAAGTATGAAGTCACAGTTAATAATGAAGGTGATGTTATAGTCAATAATACAAACATTGGATTTAATGTTACTAACGTTGATGAGTTATCTTCTGTAACAGCGAATGGATTTACCAATGAAGTATCGACTAACGGATTTGGAACTAGAACAGTATCAGAAGGTCTTCCTGGCGGTGGGTCAGACCCAGACAATGATATTGGGGAAGACGGAGATACTTGGTTAGTTGTAGATTGCTAGATTATGTCTCCATATTATATCAAAACTAGTGTATGTGGGTCTTCTCAGTGGAAAGAAGTCGCTGGTTTTTATGTAAAGAAGAATGGTAGTTGGTGTGCGGTTGATGAGGCATATGTAAAAACTTCGGTATGTGGAGATATATCCCAGTGGAAGTTATACTATTCTGGCACAAAGATACAACCAGGTATTGTATTGTGGACTGTTGATACTAATACACCAGCAGGTACAGTTGTTGCTGACGGGTCTAGTATTACGTCAACATCACAACCAACTCTGCACGAGTTGCTAACAAGATCTGATAATCTAAATGCTAATGGCGATCCATTGTTTGGCGGCACTCTGACAGAGCCACTGCTCCCAGATATTCAAGGTAGCAATAGATTTGTCCGTGCAAGGAATGGCAACTCTACAACAACAGGTGTTGGTGTTTATGAGGGTGCTAATGTTGCCACTCACAGACACGTCTATAGAGTATATGCCAACTTTGGTGCTGGTATTCAGATACCTGGACCACCATCGGGATATTTAAACTGGGGCACTCTTTCTGCGTCTAATGTAAGAGAGCCATCAACCAGCTCTACGGGACAAATTGGTAGTGGCACAGGACTAACCACTGGTGAAACAAGACCTAATAACATTGCCTTCAGACCAGTGTTGGGTGTGGAAGAAGTGTCATCAGTCCCCACAGGGTCTTTTGTATGGTGGACTTCAGATACAGTCCCTAGTGGATACTTATTATGTGATGGGTCTGCTGTCACTACAGTCAACTCAGCATTGAGGGATATGCTTATCAATGCAGGAAATCCTTTTGGCACTGATGGCGGTGACCCAAGATTACCAGACTTGGTTACTGATAATAGGTTTATTCGTGGTGCTGGTGGGTCACTAGCACACGGCACAACTCAAGATCATCAGATGGCAAACCACAGTCATACATATATTGGAAGGTCTGGTGGTGGTATTGGTGACAGTGGATCAAGAAACGCCAACCGATTTACCGATTACTTATCTGGTCCTGTAACTGGCACTGCTGCTGGTGATGAAACAAGACCAAATGCAATCGCTCTCTTACCTATATTAAAAGTCTAATGTCTGTATTAACTGGCTCAGTAATGTGGTCTATGACAGTAAGTGCTCCAGAGGGATTTCTTGTCTGTGATGGGTCAGAAGTAGATGAGAATACTCATCCAGCATTGCACGCCCATTTGAGTAATGCTGGCAATCCTTTTGGCACAGTAAATGATAATCCAAGATTGCCAGACTTAGTTACTGATAATAGATTTATTCGTGGTGCTGCTCCTACTGCTGTCGGCGGAAGTTTGCCTGTAGGGACAACACAAAATCATCAAATACAAGACCACTCACACGCATTCCCCAATACACTTCAACCTGGTTGCTGTGGAGTCAGTAACCAATCTGGTGGAGGAAGTGGCACACACTTGTCTGGTTATCAGACATTTATATCAGGATATAGTGGTGGTGCTGGTGAAACTAGACCAATCAACTTAGGACTTTTACCCTGCATAGCAACATGAAAAGATTAGTATTAGTTACAGTAGCAGTAGACCAAACATTTGATGAGTTTGTTGGTTATCCACTTATAACAACTGGGACTCCTGAAGGTCAACATATTAAGATAGGTATCACAAAGACTGATGGTTTTGGTGATAGAGAGTTTACTAGTGTTGATGAGTTAAAAGAATACTTTGGGGATGATGGTGTCTGTGACTTGTGCGAAGAGGTGTGGACGCTTTTTGAAGAGGCTGCTTGACAGACCCACTCAGGTGTCCTATAATACTCAGGTAATCAACGGAAAACCCAATGGGCACCGCACAAGAAAGCGTCCTCGGCATTGTTATTGATGTTTGCACTCGCTCCTTCCTTCTGCTGAGCGATGAGGGCAATGAAAAACAAGTCCAATGCGATACTGTTGAAGAGTTTATGAATGTGTTGGAAGTTGTTACTGCCAACCTTGAGCCACATCAGATTGAGTATGCTGATATTGCTATTGAGGAATAATGGAAGTATTTACTGTTGAAGAATGGGAAGAGAATTTTGATTCTCTTCTTGAAAGGGTTGAGAATGGAGAGCACATCGGCATCGTAAAGGAAGATGGCACTGCTGCTGTCATGATGCCAGCAGAAGATGATTACTATCGAATATATCGAGAAAACAATAACGAAGCTCAGTAATCATCTAGGGAGTATAGCTTAATGGTTAGAGCGCCCTGCTTATAACGGGGTAGTCTGGGTTCAACTCCCAGTACTCCTATTGCTCCTTTAGCAATCTGGTGAATGCAGCGAACTCATAATTCGCCTGAGGCGTGTTCGATCCACGCAAGGAGCACCTACGGGACGGTGGCGGAATGGTAGACGCACCAGACTTAAAATCTGTTGAGCAGTTGCTCGTGAGGGTTCAAGTCCCTCTCGTCCTATAAAATAAATAAGACAAAACTATGAATATGTCTTATAAGATTGACACAGCATATTGTTGGTATGACAATGCCAGCATCATAGTAAAGATGTATTTTATCAATCAGGTGCCTTTCACCTTTGATGAAATGCCTGATGGGCATTTATATGACCAAGATTTGTGTAAAGAAGCAGATAAGAATCTGTCATACGAACCAGAAGATTTATACAGAAGTTCCTTCTATCTGATAGATGAGGAAGTTCATCCTTGTCTATTTCCAGTAGATTTGGAAAATCCAGAAGATATGCCAGAAGACCCAGAAGATATCGTACAGCACGATGAGGAAGATTTGATGGGTTAATAAATAAAACATAGAAATATTTTGGACGCAATATTCCGATGCCTCTCAATAAGCTGGAAAATTTTATAAAGAATACAGAAGGGCGTATTCTTTATGTTAATCCTAATGACCTTGATGCAACTGATGCTATCGAGAATCAAGGAAATTCTCTGACAAAACCCTTTAAGACGATTCAAAGGGCACTTTTAGAGTCCGCTAGATTTTCATATCTGAGAGGAAGTGATAACGATATCACCGAAAAGACAACCATTTTGCTGTTCCCTGGGGAACACGTTATTGATAATAGACCTGGTTTTGGTATCAGAGACGTAAGTGGTACTGCTACAGCAGTTTCTCCTTCTGGTTCTACCTCTACTGCACTGACAGAGTTTAACTTAACTACAGAGTCAGTATTTGATATAACCCAATCCAGCAATATTCTTTATAAGTTCAACAGCATCAATGGTGGTGTTGTTGTACCTAGAGGTACTTCTATCGTTGGTCTTGACTTAAGAAAGACCAAGATTCGTCCAAAGTATGTTCCAAACCCAACTGACTCTGATGTAGAGAGCAGTGCTATCTTTAGAATCACTGGCGCTTGCTACTTCTGGCAGTTCTCAATCTTTGATGGCGATGAGACTGGACTGGTTTACACCGATAATACTGATTTCTCTTCAAATAATCAGTCAAAACCAACTTTCTCCCACCACAAACTGTCTTGCTTTGAGTATGCTGACGGTGTAAATACACCTTCTGGTTATGCTTTGACAGACCTTGACATGTATTATGCCAAGTTGTCTAATGCATTTAACAATGGTTCTGGTAGAAATATCGATCAGAAGTGGCCTGCTTCACCACTCGGTCTTTCAAAACAGCGTCCAGAGTGGGAAATTGTCGGCGCATTTGCTTCAGACCCTGTAAATATCTCAACAGTTATCTCTGGTGACGGTGCTACTCCAGGTTCTGTCATTACAGTAACTACTTCTAGCGATCATAATCTGACTGCTGGAACTCCTATCATCATCAAAGGAGTATCTGTAGGAGATTATAATATCTCAACCAAAGTTCAGAATGTAACGAGTGCAACTCAGTTCACATATCTGCTTCCCTTTGTTAGAAATAACTTACCTGCATCTCCAAGTGCAGCGTCAGCAACTGTAACTATCGAGACTGACACTGTATCTGGTGCTTCACCATACATCTTTAACTGTTCGATGCGCTCCATCTGGGGCATGAATGGTCTCCATGCAGATGGTGCAAAGGCATCTGGTTTCCGTTCACTGGTTACGGCACAGTTCACTGCTGTCTCACTCCAAAAAGACGACAGAGCATTTGTTAAGTATAATAAGTCATCTAGACTTTATGAAGGTATTACAGTATCTAAAGTAACTGGTGCTTCTCTCTCAAGCGGTTCTTCATCAACAAACGCATCTACAGTTTATCACCTAGATTCTGAAGCAATTTATAGAAATGGATGGGAATCTAGTCATATTAAGGGTAGCAATGACGCCTTTATTCAGATTGTTTCTGTTTTTGCTATTGGTTTCACCAGACACTTCGATGCAAGAAGTGGTGCTGACTACAGCATAACCAACTCTAACTCTAACTTCGGTCAGTTATCTCTCTCCGCTTCTGGATTCAAGAAGGAAGCATTTACAAAGGATGATAAGGCATATCTGACTTCTGTTATTACGCCAAAAGCAATCACAACGGTTGACGAGAATATTGATTGGATTGCTCTGGATGTCGGTCTTACGACTTCTGTTGGTATCTCAAGTCACTTGTATCTGTTCGGATTCACCGACTCTGATGATAAACCACCTGTAATCAGTCAGGGATATAGAATCGGTGCTAAGGTAGATGATAAGTTATACTTTACCAATAATGGTACAACTTATGATGCAACCATCAATATGGTTGACAATGAGATCAGTACCGCTGGATTAACAACCGCACTTGGTTCAACCAGTTCAGTCAAAGAATACACCGCTTCTTCAATATCGTCAAGTATTCTCACACTCGGAACTCACCAGTTGTTGACTGGTGAAAAAGTACTCGTTATCAGTAACACTGGAGATCTTCCAGAGAATCTAGACGCACATAGCACATACTACGCCATTAGACATTCTGCTAACCAAATTAAACTGGCGTCTTCACTCACCAACGCACAGAATGGAACTTCAATTACCATTAATGGTGGAGATCAAGTTAGAGTCTTAAGTAGAGTATCTGATAAGGATGCTGGTGATATTGGTTCACCAGTTCAATACGATGCTACTAACAACAACTGGTTTATTCACGTTGCAGCAACTAACGGTATCTTTACTGAGTTTGGTACAAGTGGTGTTGCTGGTATTGGTGATAGAACAAACACTGCATTTGTCAAGAGAAAAGAAGACACAAGAAGTATTGATGAGAGACTTTATAAGTTAAGAGTTGTTATTCCAAAAGAGTTCGAGAACACTAAAGATCCGGAAGAAGGATTTGTTATTCAGGAGTCCTCTTCTACTTCCAATACTGAGTTCTCACCAACTACTATTGATGAGACAAACTATGAATTTGACAGAAACCCAAGATTCATCAGCACTTGTTCTGTCTCTTCAACAACAGTAACCACAATTGCAGAACTGCCACACAATCTTAATGTTGGCGATAAGATTATTGTCAGAGGTGTAACCAGTAGTGATAATACTGCTGGAACTATCAACGTTGGTTACAACGGAACATTTACTGTAACTGCAGTAACTGATGATAAGACTTTCGAGTATTCAACTACTGATGTTAATGGCACAGTTCATACTCCAGGCAATTTCACAAATGATACGAGCACGAGAAATACATCTCTGCCAAGATTTGAAAGAAATGATCTGAAGGGTAACTATTATATCTACAGAAGAGAGACAATCACACCACAAATTCACAACGTTCAGGATGGTGTCTATCACTTCTATGTTCTCAGTGCCAATAATACATTACCTATTGAGTTCACAGATTCTAACTTCAGTCAGAACGTAACTGATCTTTATCCACAACTCGATAGAGATAATGTAAACGATAACCCTGCTGCAAGTAAGTCATTTGCAAGAAGATCTCCCGTTGGTGACGTTGTAACAAACGATCTCAAGAATAGTATTACTAGAGAGACTGCTGATAGTTTCTTACAAGACTTCTTCATTGGTCTTCCAATCTCTAGCGTATCCTCCGCAACTGGCGTCTCTACGATTACATTCTCTAGAGAGCATAACCTGAGTGGTATTGTTACTTACAGTGCCCTTGCAGGCGGTTCTGGGTACACTAACGGTACATATCAGAACGTCAAGCTACTCAACGACGGAACTACTACCTGGGACGGTGCAACTGCAAGAGTTACAGTTTCTGGTGGTGCTGTAGTCAATGCTGAGATTATTGCTGGTGGTTCTGGATATGCTGATGCAGAAGAACTAGATTTTGATACTAATGTTATTGGTGGTGGTACAGGAGCAGGGGTAACTGTTTCAACCTCAGGTATCTCTACTGTTATTGGTAACACAGTTCAACTTACTGGTCTTAGTACAGCAACAGATGGATACTTCCGCATCACTGGTGTTCCTGCCAAGAATCAAGTATCTGTTGCAACTACAACAGGAGATCCAACAATCTTCTCAGGTCAATATCTGATTAACGTTGGTCCAGAGATTGTAGTTTCTTCTACTGCCTTTACAGCATCTTCAGGTATTTCTACCTTCACAACTGAAAGAGCACACGGTCTGGTTGCTGGCAATAAGTTTAGAGTTCTGAACTCTTCACACGCAAACCTTGGAGATTATCTGGTAACTGGTATTACCACAACTTCATTTACTGCTAAGACGGACGCTTCACTGTCTGCTGAATATATTCTGAAGCACGCAATGTCTTCCAACGATAAGACATCTGACGTTGATGGTGAGAATCTTGGTGCAAGAGGATTCACATTCTATGATAACGAGATCCTTATCCTGAACGAGAATGTAGGAACTGGTTCTACCTTCCAGGTATCTGTACCAAACGCAGGTATCTCAACAACGGGTAGATTTGAGATTGGAAGTTACATTCAGGTCAACAACGAGATTATGAGAATCACCAGCAGCACGCTGTCTGGTTCTGGCAATAACGAGATCAACGTTATTCGTGGTTCTCTTGGTACTATCAAGTCCAGCCATTCTGCTGGAACTCTTATCAAGAAGATCAAACCACTTCCTGTTGAGTTCCGCAGACCTTCTATTCTTCGTGCTTCGGGTCATACATTTGAATACCTTGGTTATGGTCCTGGTAACTACTCAACAGGTCTCCCACAAGTTCAGGTAAGGACACTTTCTGAGAAGGAAGAATACTTATCACAGGCACAAGAAAGAGACTGTGGTATCGTTGTCTACACTGGTATGAATAACGATGGAGACTTCTTCATCGGTAATAAGAAGATCAACTCTGCAACGGGTAAAGAAACCAGTTTCGATATTCCAGTTACAACTATCACAGGTCAAGATCCCTCTAGACTCAGTGTTGTATTTGATGAAGTTATTGTCAAAGAGAGACTTCTGGTTGAGGGTGGTAATTCTGGAACTGTTCTGTCACAGTTTGATGGTCCAGTTACATTCAACAAAGAAGTCAAGATTAACGATGATCTGACTGTAACCGATCAACTGAAGCTCACTGGTGGTACTAACTCAACATCAGCAACAACTGGTGACTTGATAGTTAGTGGCGGTATCGGAGTCGGACAAGACTTGTTTGTTGAAGGTGACATTAATATGTCATCAACATCAACAATCAACGCTGGAAACGCTCAAATCAATGCTGGTAACATTGAAATCTCTCCAGGATCTAATACCAATTTAATCAGATCATCGACTGGTGACTTAGAACTTTGTGCTCCAACAGGTTCTGTTGTTGCTATCTGTACCGATACAACAATCTCAGGTATCCTGAGTGTAACAGGTGACATTACTGCCTTCTGGTCTTCTGACGAAAGATTGAAGGACAACATTACACCTATTGACGATCCACTTGCTAAAGTTGTTTCAATCAGTGGTAACACATTCGACTGGAATGATAAGTCTACTAAGTCGGGTCATGATGTTGGTCTGATCGCACAAGAGATTGAGAAAGTCTTGCCTGAGGCAGTTACAACTAGAGACAATGGTTATCTTGCTGTTGACTATCATAAGGTTGTTCCACTTCTGGTTGAGGCGATCAAAGAGTTGTCTGCCAAGGTTGATGAGTTGGAGCAGAAGTCCTAATAAATAACTAAAAACCATATAAGATGGCAAATTTTAGGAAGTCTTTCAACTTTAGGAATGGAGTACAAGTTGATAATGACAATCTGGTAGTAAATGCTAACGGTCTGGTTGGAATTGGTACAACGATTCCAACCGAAGCCTTAGATGTAAGAGGATCGGCTACAGTTAGTGGTTTGGTTACTGCTGCGTCAGTAAATTCAACAGACCTGAATGTAACTGGAGTTGGTACTTTTGGTACTATTACTGATGGGAGTATTACCATTAGTTCTGGTATTATTACTGCCGTTTCTGGTGTTGTCACCTTCTATGGCGATGGTGTTGGACTTGTCAATATCCCAACATCTCAATGGATTGACACTGATGTAGGTCTTGGATTTACAAGTATCTACGCAGCAGGAAATGTTGGAGTAGGAACAACAGATCCCCGTAACACTTTCCAAGTAGGATCTAACCCAAACAATAGTGGTGCTGGAGTTGGAATCAACTCTACTGGCGGTATTAGAGCATCTGGCGTCATCACTGCAACGAGTTTCGATGGCAACTTAGCAGCAACTAATCTTACTGGAACGATTAGTGAAAATAGATTCCCCAGCGATATTACAATCTCTGGTGTAGTTACTGCAACAACATTCTTAGGAGCACTGACAGGAACTGCTACGACAGCATCTTCACTCTCAGGTACACCATCCATCACAGTTGATGATGTCACGGCAGCAGATATTTCTGCTTCCAATGTAACAGTAAGTGGCATTTCTACTACAGCAGAATTGAATGTTGGTAGTGGTGGCACTGCACTTACAGCACTTAATACTGGTAGATTGGGTATTGGAACAGCAGTTCCTGGTTCCGAACTTCAGATTAGAAAAGCATCTGGTTCTTTACTAGAAGTTGTATCTGATAGTGGAGAAGCAAGAGTTAGTGTCGGTCAATCAGTTGGTGTGGGGAATAGTACAGGTACTCTGAGATTTGGTACTGTTGCAAGGGCACTAGATGTTGTTAATAATGATACTGGAGATCTGAGAAGTATTATCCACGCAGGTGATGCTGGTATTAGCACTGGTAACTTCAAGTGGTTGTACGGACAGACAAATGCTGAGAGAATGACTCTCACTTGGGATGGTAACCTTGGTATCAATCAAACAAGTCCAGAGCATAGACTGCACGTTGTTGGTACATCTACAGTAACAAGTAACGCTTGGGTTGGTGGTAACTTAAACGTTGCTGGTAACATTACTGGAACTATCACATTCCCATCTCTTATTGAGGGATCTAACTTAAACAATACTACCGGTATTACAACTCTAAATCAAATTAGAGTAACAGATACTGTAGACTTTGAGGATGCTAACTTTGTTGGTTTAGGTACAGCAGTTGGTATTGGCACTGACGTAACGAATGATGAATTTGGTCTGGTTGTTGATAACAACCTAAGAGCAAACTATATTGAAGTCATGACGACTGGTGGAATCAATGCAAACGCAGGTGTAGTTACTGCCGCAACATTTGTTGCCAGTGGTGGATTTGGTATGCAAGGTATTAGCACCGCCGTTGAAATGTACTATCAGGGATCACCAGATAGAATTATATTCAATGTCGTTGGTATAGGTTCAACTTCACTCAGATTGTTCTGATATGGCATTAACAGCAAGCACGGCAGGACCCTATTTTGCCTCTGGGTCCATTTCTTTTAGTCAGTTAAGATCTAACTTTAAGGAAGCAACATCGGGAGAAGTAAAAGCATCAGAACTATTAAGAGTTACTGATCTAACAAATACCAATCCGATTGTGCCAGATGCTACTGAAAATGCAAATATTGCAACATCATCTAACTTAAAAACGTCACAATTTAGAAACACTATTAAGTATTACAATCTAGATCAAGGTAGTGGTGATACTGATGATAGGTTAGATATTGCTGATGCTGACTTATGGAATGGTAATCTCGGCAGAACGATTGTCAAGACTGTAACCTTAGCAGGAACTTCTACCTCAGAGACAGAGAATGAACCTGCTGCTAGCTTAGACGCTACGGCAGTATATAACGTACTTATTGTTATTACAGGTAGTCTACTTGGCGACGGTGGATCTGCTGGAACCGCAGGTGTTAATGGCGGAAATGGCGGTCATGCTCTGTTTATTAATACACATAGTAGTGGAACAGTTACCGTAAGAACCTCAGGAACTTCCGCACAAGTTTATGGTGGCGGTGGAGGTGGAGGATTCGGAGGATCTGGTGGTACTGGTGGAACAGGAAGTCAAACATTCTCTGGTTCTCACTATTGGGCTAACACTGGTTGTGTTGGTAACAATATGCCTTGCCAATATTCTTCAAACTTCAACTCCCCAATCCCTTGTGATAGGGAAAGATGTAATAATATCAGACCCTGTGGTGACGGAATAAACTATACTTTGTGGCAGAGAGAGTGTTGGGACGATTATAACTATACTAACTATTACCCTGGAGGATCAGGAGGAACTGGTGGAGTTGGTGGTGCAGGTAGAGGTTTTAATCAAACTAGAGGTTTAGGTATCGCTGGAACAAGTGGTAGTAACGGAGGCACAAACGCTGGGCGTGGTGGTGATGGTGGAACTAGCGGTGCGGGTGGAGATTGGGGTGAAAACGGTGAAGATGGAAATACTGGAATCACAGGAAATAATGGTAACCACACCAACGGATCTGCGGGACAAGCAGGTACATCAGGCGGCACTGCTGGTAGAGCAGTTGCTGGTTCTGGTTATGTTATTGATACTGCAAACGGCATAGATTCTGCTTACAAAGGTCTCAAATAACTAATATATAAACTAGATTATTAGTACATAATGAAGTATACGATTAAGAATATTCTCCCCGCTCAGATTGAAGTTGAGTTCGAGAATCAGCAGCGTGCAATGGTATTTGTTAATCCAGATGCAACGCCAGAAGAGATTGACGACGCCGTATCTAGATATGATTCAGACTTTCAACCAGATCCAGAAACTCTAATAAACAAGAATGTATCTGTTGGAGAAGAAAGGGTCTCGAAGCAGAAGATAGAAGAGGTTGAAGAAGTTGTAGAGGAAGAACAAGAAGAGTTTATTCCTTTCAAAAGAGGAGAATTGTATGGTGGTTTGCCTCTACCAACGTTCCATAAGGATCAAATCATTATATCATATGTGATGGCAGATTACTTCATTAAACATCAGAATAATGACACTTTGAAGAAGGCTCTGGATGAAAAGATGGAAGAGTATATTACATCTAATAATATCACAGTTGAGAGAGCGTTAGAGAGTTTAATGTTTGAAGATGATAATATGATCGTTGATCTTGCGGAACAGGAGTTAGCAAATGAGTGAGAATAAAGAAGTAAGAATAGCAGTAGACAGAATGAAGATATGTCTACAATGCGAACATTTCTTCAGAGCAACAAAGCAGTGTAAGAAGTGTGGTTGCTTCATGCCTATCAAAGTAAGACTACCTGGGTTACATTGTCCTATTGACAAGTGGTAAAAACGCCTGTAGACTACCTTTGTCCCGGTTGAAGATGAGACTGTGAGCTCTAAGGGACAGTCAATAAACCGTCACAGATCCCATCGGTAGAGTCCCCATCGTGCTATAATAAGTACATCAACGACGGAGACTGATGCCCCTTCGCCCCCACCAGCAGAAAGCACTGGACG
>VMBT01001488.1_pt1 | contig 12486 bp, 9 predicted proteins | sample 4404301 | NCBI WGS metagenome assembly VMBT01 (sample SAMN12238535, study PRJNA552566) | marine metagenome | isolation source: Coastal seawater | place: USA: coastal Georgia, Sapelo Island | collected 2008-08/2009-08
TCCAATTGACTGATTTCTTCTTCAATCTGCGCAGAGATGATAACAGTGCCCGCTCCCTGCTCCGCGGCCATTTCAGCCACTTTGGCAGAATGTGCATTTCCAGCTGAGGCTTCGTCTTCTCCGACATTGCAAACATAAAGAATGGGTTTGGTTGTCAACAGCTGCAGGTTTTTCCAAGCTTTGGCATCTTCCTGATCCACGGCGACCACGCGCGCGGGCTCTCCTTTTTCAAGAACCTCAAGCGCCGCCTTTAAAAGTCGTTCCTGTTGAACCGCCTCCTTTTCGCCACCCCGCACTTTGCGGCTGAGCCCCTGAAGACGCTTTTCAATGCTTTCGATATCAGCCAACATCAGTTCTGTTTCAATGGTCTGCGCATCGGAAATAGGATCCACGCGCCCTTCGACATGGGTGACATCGTCATCTTCAAAACACCGCAAAACATGGGCAACGGCATCTACCTCACGAATATTGGCAAGAAACTGATTACCCAGTCCTTCGCCTTTGGATGCACCTTTCACCAATCCCGCAATATCAACAAACGTCATTCGCGTCGGAATGATCTGTTTGGAAGACGCAATATCAGAGAGTTTTTTTAATCGCGCGTCAGGCACCGCCACTTCGCCGACATTTGGTTCAATGGTACAAAAGGGAAAATTCTCTGCCTGCGCTGCAGCGGTTTTTGTTAGCGCATTGAATAATGTGGATTTCCCAACATTGGGCAGCCCAACAATTCCCATCTTAAAGCCCATAGACCTGCTCCTTGCGGTTATTGAGCGCGCTTCTAGTCGCAGATGCTTCCTGAAACAAGATCATTTGCACACAATCTTTCCCCCCAAAGAAAAGAATGGAAAAACACCCATTGATTTTCCTGTTGCTTTTGGGCAAGTCAGAGCAAATTTCGAAAAGGGTCCCAGATGACACGGATTGACGCCACGTTTGAACGCCTTGCGCGTGCCAAGAAAAAAGCTTTCGTCGCCTATATCATGGCCGGAGATCCAAATTATGACGTATCCTCAGAGCTGATGGCGGGACTTCCAGCCGCCGGCGTTGACATTATAGAGCTTGGCCTGCCCTTCACCGACCCAATGGCAGACGGCCCGACGATCCAGTTGGCAGGTCAGCGCGCTCTTGAGGCGGGAATGACGTTGAACAAAACCCTCGATATGGCGCGCCATTTCCGCAAAACGGATAATGAGACGCCGATCGTGCTCATGGGATATTACAATCCGATCTACAGTCACGGTGTTGATCAGTTTTTGAGCGATGCGAAAGAGGCGGGAATCGATGGGTTGATCATCGTTGACCTTCCCCCTGAAGAAGACGATGAACTTTGTATTCCGGCGCAGGCCGCGGGTTTAAACTTTATTCGCCTTGCAACTCCAACAACCGATGATGCGCGGTTACCGGCTGTTTTGGCCAATACATCCGGCTTTGTATATTACGTCTCAATCACTGGCATCACAGGCGCAGCAGAGGCGCAAACCACCGACGTCGCCCCAGAAGTTGCGCGTATTAAGGCAAAAACCGACCTTCCCGTTGTCGTTGGATTTGGAATCAAAACGCCGGAGGCCTCAAACGCCATCGCAAAAATTGCAGATGGTGCGGTGGTTGGCTCCGCCATCATAACCGAATTAAATTCCGGAAAATCCGTGTCCGAGGTCTTGGCGTTTGTTGCCTCTCTCGCAGACGGGGTACATACGGCCTAACCTCTCTTTCCTGCCGGTGCCGCGCTACCCTGAAAGACGATTGATCACGGGGCGGACGCATGCTCTATTGGGACAAGCTTTCATGAACGCACGAGAACCCCATGCCTGTCATAACAAATATTGATGACCTGAAACAGATTTACCGCCGCCGCGTCCCCAAGATGTTTTTTGACTACGCGGAATCGGGCAGTTGGTCGGAGCAGACCTTTCGCGACAACGTGAATGACTTTGCCGATATAAGACTGCGCCAACGCGTTGCCGTAGATATGAGCGGACGGCACACGCGGTCGCAGATGATCGGGCAGGATGTGGCCATGCCCGTCGCCCTTGCCCCCGTCGGCTTAACGGGATTGCAATCCGCGGATGGGGAAATCAAAGCCGCGCGCGCGGCCGAAGCCTTTGGTGTTCCCTTCACGCTTTCCACAATGTCGATATGCTCAATAGAAGAAGTTGCCGCAAAAACCACCAAGCCCTTCTGGTTTCAGCTTTATGTGATGCGTGATCGGGACTTTATGAGACGTCTCATGCAACGCGCCAAAGACGCGGGCTGTTCTGCTCTGGTCATTACGCTTGATCTGCAAGTCTTGGGACAACGTCACAAAGATCTTAAAAACGGGCTCTCCGCCCCTCCCAAGATTACCCCTGCGAACTTTCTGGATATGGCGACCAAATGGGCGTGGGGCATAGAAATGCTTAGCGCGCAGCGACGTAACTTTGGCAATATTGTTGGTCATGTAAAAGGCATCTCTGACACCACGAGCTTGTCAGCATGGACTGCGGAACAATTTGATCCGAAGCTCGATTGGAACGATGTAAAAGAGATCCGAGAAATGTGGGATGGCAAAGTCATATTGAAGGGCATTTTGGACGAGGAAGATGCAAAACTCGGCTTAAACGTGGGGGCCGATGCCATCATTGTGTCAAACCATGGTGGGCGGCAATTAGACGGGGCGCAAAGTGCGATCCGTATGCTGCCGAAAATACTTGACGCTGTTGGGGATAAAATCGAAGTCCATATGGATAGTGGAATTCGCTCCGGTCAGGATGTGTTGAAGGCATTGGCGCTGGGCGCAAAGGGCACCTATATCGGACGATCCTTTGTCTACGGTCTCGGAGCGATGGGGCAACAGGGTGTGACCAAGGCGCTCGAAATTATTCAAAAGGAATTGGAAACCAGCATGGCGCTCTGCGGGTGCCGTACGATCGAAGAACTCTCGCGCGACATCCTGCGCGTTCCTTCTGACTTCAGTGGCACTTGGGCATAACCCGAAGAACGCCTCAGAGGCCGGTTTAGAAAACTGAAAATAGCCCTTTCCTATTTGAAAGAACTCCTATAAGGGGACGACTTCGGCGGGACTACAGCCTTGGAGGAGTTCCGCATAACTAAATTATGGAGATTATTATGGCTGGAGAGATCCCAAATCTTGAAGCGATAGAACGCACGGGGACAGGCAAGGGCGCCGCCCGTCAAGCGCGTCGCGATGGCATGGTGCCAGGCGTGGTATATGGCGGGGGCGTTGATCCGCTTCCCATCCAAATCCCGCAAAACGTCCTTCTGAAGAAACTGAAAGCAGGACGTTTCTTGTCGACCCTCTTTAACCTGAAAGTGGACGGACACGAAGACGTGCGCGTGATCTGCCGCGACGTTCAGCGTCACGTCGTCAAAGACCTTCCGACACATCTTGATTTGATGCGCTTGCGCCGTACCTCGCGTGTGAGCCTTTATATTCCTGTGGAGTTCATCAATGAAGACAGTTGTACGGGCATCAAACGCGGCGGTGTGTTGACCATCGTGCGTCCAGAGGTTGAATTGCGCGTCACAGCAGGCGACATCCCAGAAAAAATTACTGTGGATCTGTCTGGTTTGCCGATTGGTGAAGTCATCACAATTTCCTCTGTCAACCTGCCAGAGGGCACACGCCCGACCATTGATCGTGACTTCGTGATTGCAAATATATCAGCTCCACGCGGTCTGTCAGATTCGAGCGATGACGATGATGCATCTGCAAGCGGCGAAGAGGCAGCAGAAGAAGCAACCGAAGAATAAGGTGCTTTTCTTGAGATATTTGATGCGGGGCTTTTGCGCCCCGCATTTTTTTTGGGTAAACGGGATATAACGAAGCGCAATATAGAGGGCTGTGAGCTCAAGTATGCAACTGTTTGTAGGACTGGGAAATCCGGGCGATAAATATCGCAACACCCGCCATAACATCGGCTTTATGGCAGTGGATCGCATTTGGAACAAAACAGATGGCGCCCCTTGGAAAGCCAAATTTCAGGCCGTGATCAGTGAAGTGCGACTTGGCGGAGAAAAGGTTCTATTGATCAAACCCGAAACCTTCATGAATCTCTCGGGTCAATCGGTTGGTGAAGCCATGCGCTTTTACAAACTCGCGCCAGAAGAGGTAACCGTCTTTCATGACGAACTTGACCTGCCACCCGGCAAATGTCGTTCAAAAACGGGGGGTGGACATGCAGGTCACAATGGGTTGCGATCGATCCACCAACACATTGGCGCAGAATATCATCGGATCCGGCTCGGCATCGGACATCCGGGCGACAAGAAGCTCGTGTCACATTATGTGCTCCATGATTTTGCCAAACAGGATCAGGATTGGCTGGATCCGCTGCTGGACGCAATCGCAGACGCCTCCGGTCAACTTGCCCAAGGCGATCGTTCTGGTTTTATGACCAAAGTGGCCCTTTTAAGCGGGAATGGGGACAAAAACGCCCAAACGCCTGCACCAAAGACCCCATCTAGAAAACCCTCGCCACTAAGTGAAATTTCTGATACGAAACCAACGGATGAGAGGTCATCCCTTCAGAAACTAATAGATAAATTTAAGTAATGTTGCATAGTCATTTTGCCCTACAGGCCTCTGCTTGTAGGGACCTTGGATCGCCCTTCATGGGTCGGCTTATGGATCTTTTTGCAAATCGGTTGACCGAAGACACAGAGGTTGGCGCGTTCCTTCTGAACTGGACAGGCGACACATCGTCGTCTGGTCACTCTGTGCCTTTGCGCGTTGCAGGCGCTTTGCACGCGCTGGTGCTTTCAGCCAAAGATGAAACTTTGAAAACACACTATCCCCCAAACGAAAGCACTGACGCGGAACTTTGGGGCGCGGTGAAGAATGCCTTCGAATACCATCGAGATTTCATATTGGAATGGCTCTCCCATGCCCCCCAGACCAATGAGATCCGGCGCAGCGCTGTGATGATTTCTGTCAGCCATTATTTAGCCGCCCGCTTTGGTCGCCCGCTGATGGTGTCCGAACTTGGCGCAAGCGCGGGATTGAACCTTATCTACGATCAATACGGAATGGAGGTCGCTTCGGAGCACTTTGGTGCGCAGGACCCTCTGTTGATCCTCACGCCAGACTGGAAAGGTCCCCTGCCCCCAAATACCCCTTTTCACATCCTTGAAAGAGGCGGCGTCGACCTTAACCCGCTGGCCCCAAGCCGCCGCGAGGATCTGATGCGGCTGATGGCATACACTTGGCCCGATCAGCCAGAACGGATGGAGCGATTACGCCGTGCAGGCCCCGCGCAGGAGACAAAAATCGACAAAGCCGGAGCCGATGAATGGTTACCAGATCGCCTGAATTTGCAAAAAGAGAATATGCTTCACCTGGTCTTTCACACTATTGCTTGGCAGTATTTTCCCGAATCCGTGCAACAGGCATGTGAAATTGCACTGCTCAAGGCGGGCGCGAAAGCCACCAAGACAAAGCCATTGGCCCATCTATCCATGGAGGCAGATAAAAAAACGCCGGGTGCGGCTATGCGCTTGCGGCTGTGGCCGCAGGAAGAGGTGATTGATCTGGGTCGGGTTGACTTTCACGGGCGTTGGATCACATTCTCAGAGCACGCCTTTGCCAAGTACTAAAAAAGGACAGCTCGGATGATGAAAATGGATCCAGAATTGAACGTTTACGGCGATCCCATTGAACCTTGTTCATTCTCTCCGGTGACCGGCTTTTTCCGGGACGGACATTGCAATACCTGCAAAGAAGATCAGGGAAGCCATACGGTCTGTGCCGTGATGAACGAAGAATTCCTTGCTTTCTCAAAATACGTTGGAAATGACCTGAGCACGCCGATGCCAGCCTATGGGTTTGACGGATTGAAGGCTGGGGACAGTTGGTGTCTTTGTGCTGGGCGGTTTCTTCAGGCGCATGACGAAGGATGCGCCCCCACCGTCAACTTACACGCCACACATCAACGGGCCTTGGAAATCGTTCCTCTGGAGGTTTTGGAACAATACGCCGTTCAAGAATGATCGTGGTCAGGCCGATTTAAGCGACCGCCCCATACGGCGCATGTTCCAAGCGCGTGCCGCATCTCCAAAGGCTTCGAACAAAGGCCGCGACGTCGGATCATTTGCGGCGTTATATTCAGGATGCCACTGCACTGACAACGTGAACCCCGGCGCATCCTTGATATAGATCGCCTCAATTGTGCCATCGGGTGCATGACCATCCACAACAACGCGCGGACCGGCAACTTTGATCCCTTGACCATGGAGCGTATTCGTCATCACTTCGGTTGCGCCAAAGACCTGATGAAATGGCCCTCCTTCGCTTACCGTAACTTTGTGACGCAGTGCAAATTTTTCTTCCAACGTGCCATCGGGTGGCATGCGATGATTGTCCCGCCCCGGCAAATCGCGGATCTCTGGATGAAGAGAGCTTCCCATTGCGACAGCGACTTCCTGAAAACCACGGCAAATTCCCAAAAACGGCTGACCACTTGCCACACAGGCCCGGATCAGGGCGAGCGAAATTGTATCCCTGCCTCTGTCAAAACTTCCATGGGCTTCTGTCTCTGCTTCTCCGTATTCTTCGGGGTGCACATTGGCGCGCGCGCCTGTAAAGACAAACCCGTCAAAGCAGGCCTGAAGCTCCTCAATGCTGACATGCTGGGGATTTGACGGAATGATAAGCGGCATACAGCCTGCCACATTAACCAACGCATCACAATTCATCGTTCCGCTAGCCTGAACGTTATATTGGTCATTAATCAAATGTTGATTGCCTATCACACCAATAATGGGACGCATTCAATTCACCCTTCAAACGCCATGTAGCGCAAACTATTCATCGCATATTTCCCCTTCAACCGGTCTTAGCAAAGAACACGGGCAACTTCCACACCAGCCTATTGAGTTTCCCCATTTGCACGATATTTTGTGACAACGACGAAGACAAGGGCCTTGAACAAGCTTCCTCAGTATAGCTGTATTTGAAAAATAAGACGTTACATCAAAAGGGCAAACCGATATGAATTTGGCACAGGAAAAGACACTTCTCAAAGATTACACCGCCTACCCTTTTGAGATAACCTCGGTTCATCTGACATTTAAACTTCATCCCAACAAAACGCGCGTCTTGGCCCGTCTCAATGTCAAACGGTGCGGATCTCAAGCAGAGAACATGTTTCTTAATGGCGACAAACTGAAACTTATCGCCTGTAGGCTCGACGGTGCCTCTGTTGACCCTGAGCTCAGTGAAAAAGGTCTGTTGATCAAATCGGCAAAACCCGCCTTTATCCTTGAAACCGAGGTTGAAATAGATCCGGCAAGCAATACAGCGCTGGACGGTTTATATATGTCAAACGGCGTCTACTGTACCCAATGCGAAGCCGAAGGGTTTCGCAAAATCACATTTTATCCGGACCGCCCCGATGTCATGAGCATCTTTCATGTGCGCATTGAGGATCCGACCCAGACATTGCCAGTTCTTCTTTCCAACGGCAATTCTGTGGCACAGGGTCCCGGCTGGGCCGAATGGAGCGACCCCTGGCCCAAGCCCTCTTACCTTTTTGCATTGGTCGCGGGCGATCTCAAACGCCATTGCGGACATTTTACGACCAAATCAGGACGCGCCGTTGATCTGGGCATTTACGTGCGCAAGGGCGATGAGGACAAATGCGAATTTGCGATGGACTCGCTCATCAAATCGATGACATGGGACGAAGATGTCTATGGGCGCGAATACGATCTGGATGTTTTTAACATCGTGGCGATTGATGATTTCAACGCCGGCGCGATGGAAAACAAGGGGCTGAACATCTTCAACAGTTCCTACGTGTTGGCCAATCCCAAAACCACAATGGATGGCGGATTCGAACGGATCGAAGGGATCATTGCACATGAGTATTTTCACAATTGGACAGGCAATCGCATCACCTGTCGGGATTGGTTTCAGCTGAGCCTGAAAGAGGGGCTGACCGTGTTTCGCGATGCGCAATTCACATCGGACATGCGCAGCGCAGCGGTAAAACGGATCGAAGACGTCATCGCACTGCGGCATCGACAGTTTCCCGAAGATGCCGGCGCATTGGCACATCCGGTACGTCCCGAAAGCTATGTTGCGATTGACAACTTTTATACGGCAACTGTTTATGACAAAGGCGCCGAAGTCATCGGTATGCTTAAACGGCTTGTCGGGGATGCGGCCTATGAAGAGGCGCTCAATCTTTATTTCGAACGCCACGACGGAGAGGCCGCCACCATCGAAGATTGGCTCAAAGTCTTTGAGGATGTCACGGGCCGTGACCTGAGCCAGTTCAAAGGCTGGTACACCCAATCTGGCACTCCCCGCGTCTCTGTGGAAGAGGCTTTTGAAGACGGGACATACACGCTGACCTTTGCACAATCTACATCCCCTACTCTGGATCAAACCGATAAGGTGGCCCAAGTCATTCCCATCAACCTTGGGCTTTTGAACGACAACGGGGATGAAATCCTTCCAACAACCCTTCTTGAAATGACCAAGGATCGCCAGAGTTTTGAATTCAAAGGATTGGCATCTCGCCCAACCGCATCCATTTTGCGCGGGTTTTCAGCGCCCGTTCATCTCGACCAACCATTGACGGATCAAAAACGCGCTTTTCTTATGATCCATGATACGGATCCGTTTACCCGTTGGGAAGCCAGCAATGCCCTGCAAACGAAGGCGCTTATCGATATGGCGCTAACGGACGCGCCAGCCAACCTCGTTCTGATCGATGCAATGGCCTCAATCATTTCTGATGAGACCATTGATCCAGCCTTTCGCGCCTTGGTCCTATCCCTGCCAAATGAAAGCGAACTGGCCCGACAAATGACTTCAGAAGGGCTCACTGTCGATCCTCAAAAACTTTACTTGGCGCGTCAGGCCTTCTCAAATGCGCTGGCTGAACGGTTGTACGACCTGCTGAAGACGCTTTACGAGCGCCATATGGTGACAGCACCCTATCAACCTGATGCAGAACAAAGCGCTGCGCGCAAACTGACCAATGCAGCACTTTCTTATGTGTCCTTTAAGGACGGCGGTGCGCTGGCCGGAGCTCAATTCCAAAGGGCTGACAATATGACGCTGCAGGCGAGTGCGCTTGCCAGTTTGCTTCGTCAGGGCCGCGCAAGCGGCGAATTGGAGGCCTTTTATGATCACTGGAAAGATGAACGCCTTGTGATTGACCGTTGGTTTTTGCTGCAAATAGCAACCGCATCGCCGGACACCCTTGTACCTGTTGCCCAAAACCTGACCAAACATGCAGAATTTTCAATAAGAAACCCAAATCGGTTCAGATCGGTTATCGTCGCGTTCACACAAAACTTTGCAGGATTTCACCAGTCTTCTGGAGCAGGCTATCACTTTGTTGCGGATTGGCTGATCCAATCTGACGCCTTGAACCCAACGCTTTCCGCACGCCTCAGCGGCGCTTTTCAAGAAGGTCCATTTAATGAAGAAGGAAAAAACCATCTAATCGCAGCTCTGAACCGCCTCAACGAAAAGGCCAGCAAAAATACAACTGAAATGGTATCTCGGATCTTATCCAACTTGGAATAATCCCATATGGCCCCGCGCCAAGACAGCACTGACGCAAAAACAAATTCAAAATGATAAAATATTTTGTCATTTTTTTGACTTTTTTCAGTGTTTGCCACTTTTTTGCCCCATTCTTTTGCAAAGAGATCGTCAAGCGCATCCGCGTAGCTGAGTTTATGAGGTCACCCGTTGTTCAGTCTGTTAAAAAATACATTTTCTCGCAAACTGGCTTCCAGCGATTTCCAAGCCATTCCAAAAATTATGGGGGCTCATAAACCCCGCATGAGCGATACCGAACGCGAGGCACTGAAGGCAGAGGTTAAAATGCCGTGTGTGTACAAAAGCGAAGAGGACCTTGAAGTGGAGTGGTATATCCACCGTGGACATAGGCTTTCTGAACAAGATGAAATGCCACAGCTTTGCGCAGAGATAAAACAATTTGATACAATGCTGGCGGTCACCACCGGAGGACGCCCAATCGCAGAATTACTGACCCGCAGCGCGAGACATCGCATTCTTTCGCCTTTAGAGCAGGCGATTGAAACACAAAGTCCAAGCGCAACCTCAGACGGGTTTCGCGACATTGAACAATTCGCTGCGGAACTCTCTGACGACTACGCATTTCATCTTTTGATGTGCTATGCCCATATAGATGCCGTACGTCTGTGTAAAACGCAAAAGGCAAAAGACAGCGGTCTCTTTGGTAACCGCGCCATAGAAAGTCATATTTCCAAGGCCTCCACACATATTACATTTGCTACAAAGCATAACGCGCAATCGGCTGCCATCGCAGCCGCAAAATGCGCGCTGTGTGAAATTTCCAACGCAAACCCTGCCAGTCTCATGCGAAGCTATGAAGAATTGATAGCACTGGATAAAACGACCTATGCGCATTTTAGAAAATACGCACGCGCCCTTCTTGCCCACCCAGAAATTGGTCTGGATGTTCTTGACCACGAAGCCTCCAAAATGGTCAAAAAAACTCAGGATATCTGGGGAACAGGTGCCTACGCGTGGATGTATTTGGATCCATTGGGTACGGATAGTGCTTCGTTTGAACGTGTGGACGTCACACGTTTTATGGAAGGTGCCTTGGACATATTCGAAAGATGTCCAGACCAGCATAACGCAAATCTTTTTGCCGGTTTTGCGGCATTATCCCTTTCCGCCCCTGTTTCAGGAAAGGAAAGCGCCACACAACGGCGAAACCGATTGCAGCTTCATGAAACTGCAGATTGGATTATAGACACCCATCTGCGCGAACTTCATCCACTTCTGTGGCTAAAGGGGGCCCACTGGCTGTTTTTGGAAAGTCAGGAACTGACCCATGATCAAAAAGCCGCACTTGGGGAAGAGCTTGTCCTGCGGGTTATGCAGATCCATCAACGCCATGCTGATGCGGCCAAATAGAGGTCTGCTTGCGGATCTTATGTAAAGACGATTGAAACTCCTTTTGCCTTTGGCTAAACCCTGCTTTGAATGACAAAGTGAGGTGATCGGCATGCTTGATCTTTCGTATGAGGCCCCAAAGCCCAAAACCATCGCAGGCGCAAAACACGACTGGGAATTGGTGATCGGAATGGAAGTCCATGCCCAGATTTCTTCAAACGCAAAGCTCTTTTCCGGTGCGTCAACAAAATTTGGCAATGAACCCAATGCCAACGTCGCCTTTGTGGACGCAGCCATGCCCGGGATGCTTCCGGTGATCAATGAATTCTGCGTGGAACAGGCGGTGCGCACGGGCCTCGGCCTGAAGGCAGAGATCAACCTCTGGTCGGCTTTTGACCGGAAAAATTATTTTTACCCAGATCTGCCGCAAGGTTATCAGATTTCACAGCTCTACCACCCTATTGTTGGCGAGGGCGAGGTGATCGTGGATATGGAACCGGGCATTGCACGGCGCGTACGGATCGAACGCATCCACATGGAACAGGACGCGGGCAAATCCATCCACGACATGGACCCCAATATGTCGTTTGTTGATCTCAACCGCACCGGCGTCGCGCTTATGGAAATCGTCAGCCGCCCCGATATACGCGGCCCAGAAGAGGCCGCCGCCTATGTCGGCAAGCTCCGCCAGATCCTGCGCTACCTTGGGACCTGTGATGGCAATATGCAAAACGGCAATTTGCGGGCGGATGTGAATGTCTCTGTCTGCCTTCCGGGCCAATATGAGAAATACATTGAAAGCGGGGATTTCAAACATCTTGGCACAAGATGCGAGATCAAAAACATGAACTCCATGCGCTTTATCCAGCAAGCCATCGAAGTAGAGGCCCGCCGCCAAATCGCCATTCTTGAAGCCGGCAGAAGCGTCGATCAGGAAACGCGCCTCTATGATCCAGACAAGGGCGAAACACGCTCCATGCGCTCTAAGGAAGAGGCGCATGATTACCGCTATTTCCCTGATCCCGATCTTCTTCCCCTTGAGATCGATCAAGCATGGGTCGATGATATCGCGGCCAACCTTCCCGAATTGCCCGATGAGAAAAAGGCGCGCTTTATGGCCGACTTTGGCCTGTCGGAATATGACGCCAATGTGCTGACTGCCGAACTTGACGCCGCGGGATATTTCGAAGCGGTGGCCAGCGGGCGCGACGGGAAACTGGCCGCAAATTGGGTGATCAACGAACTCTTTGGACGGTTGAAAAAAGACGACAAAGACATCACTGAAAGCCCCGTGTCCCCCGACCAACTGGGGGGTGTGATTGATCTTATCACCAAGGGCGATATCAGCGGTAAAATCGCCAAAGACCTCTTTGAGATTGTCTATAACGAGGGCGGCGATCCGGCTGAGATCGTTGAGGCACGCGGCATGAAACAGGTGACCGACACCGGCGCGATTGAAGCCGCTGTGGATGAGGTCATCGCCGCCAACCCCGCCCAAGTGGAAAAGGCCAAGGCCAACCCTAAACTCGCGGGCTGGTTCGTGGGCCAAGTGATGAAGGCCACGGGCGGCAAAGCCA
>VMBT01001490.1_pt1 | contig 12479 bp, 10 predicted proteins | sample 4404301 | NCBI WGS metagenome assembly VMBT01 (sample SAMN12238535, study PRJNA552566) | marine metagenome | isolation source: Coastal seawater | place: USA: coastal Georgia, Sapelo Island | collected 2008-08/2009-08
GTGCTTTCAATTATCAAATATGAAACAGAAGAAGAAGCCATTAATATTGCCAATGATACTGAATATGGCTTGGCTGGCTATGTTCAAGGTGAGCCATCTCATGCTCAAGAAGTTGCCAGAAAAATTAGGGCAGGCCAAGTGATTATTAATGGTGGAGCAAGAGGAACTGGTGCACCATTTGGCGGATATAAGTCTTCAGGAAATGGAAGAGAGCATGGGCTTCATGGGTTAGAAGAATGCTTAGAGACTAAAGCTGTTATAGCGCCTTAATTAATCTAACAAATCGGGCTCTTTTTTTACAATCATATCAAATGCTGGTTGGTAACTTGCCCAAGCCGCTATATCATTTGATATAAATTCTCTTGCTTTCACAGCTGCATCATGAGGAATTAGCTCAGGCTTTCCTGCTGCTTCTGCCATTAATTGAGCCTGACAACATCTTTCCATGGACATATAGAACCATAAGGCAATATCTACAGAAGAACCTGTAGTTAGAATTCCATGATTTTGAAGAATAATTACTTTTTTATCACCAAGTGCTTTTGCAATTGCATCTCCCTCATCAACTTCTTCAACAACACCCGAGTAGTCTTCATATATTGCTTGGTTTTCATAAAAAGCACATGCATCTTGGGTAATTGGATCAAGCATTTTTCCAAGTGTTGAAAAAGTTCTTCCATAAATTGAATGTGAATGTGCTGCAGCATTTACATCAGGTCTTGCGGCATGAAGTCTAGAATGAATAGCAAATGCAGCCACATTTACATCCTTATCTCCTTGCACAACTTTTCCATCATGATTAACAAGTATTAAGTCTGACACGGATATTTGTGAGAAATGAACTCCTAAAGGATTTACCCAAAAATGATCATGAAACTCTGGATCTCTTAAAGTTATGTGTCCAGCTACACCCTCATTAAATCCAAAATGTGCGAACATTCTAAAACCAGCGGCAAGCTTTTCAAGTTGATTTCTTCTTAACTCAGCAGTATTAGCAAATTCAGTCATTTCAAGGCCTTTACCTTTTAATGGGAGTCTGCCGTCATTAATATCAATTCTTATTGGTGAAACATTTGTCATTCTATATCCCTCTATTCATCATTGAATGTTAAAATAGCTTACCAAAAAATAAAGGTATTATGAAATATAGAATTGAAAAAGATAGTTTAGGTGAAGTTAAGGTTCCTCAAAAAGCTTTATGGGGAGCACAAACACAAAGAGCACTTGATAATTTCACAATAAGTGGTATTAAATTTGCTTTTCCATTTGGAAGATCTTTTATAGAAGCACTTGGAGTAATTAAGTATTCAGCTGCAGCTGCAAATAATAAATTAAAGTTATTGCCTGCAAATAAAACAAAAGCTATTAAAACGGCTGCAAAAGAAGTCGTTAGCGGATTGCATGATGAATCTTTTCCTTTGGATGTATTTCAGACGGGTTCTGGAACTAGTACCAACATGAATGCAAATGAGGTTATTGCAAATCTAGCCTCTAAAAAATCAAAGCTAAAAGTTAATGCTAATGATGACGTTAATATGAGTCAAAGCTCCAATGATGTAATTCCAACCGCGATATGTATTAGCTCTTTAATAGATATGCACAGGCTACTTTTGCCAAACCTTGATTATCTAATTAAGACTATTGATAAAAAAATGAAAGAAGTTAAAGGTCATGTTAAGACTGGTAGAACTCATCTTATGGATGCAATGCCAATAGATTTTTCTCAAGAATTATCTGGCTGGAAAGCACAATTAGAACTTAACAAGAAAACAATTATCGCTGCTACCAATAGAATGAATGAGCTCCCTCAAGGGGGCACTGCTATTGGGACAGGAATTAATAGTCACAAAGACTTTGCAAAAACTTTTTGTTCTGAATTAAATAAACTAACAAAATTTAAAACTAAGCCAACTAAAAATTTCTATCAGGGCTTAAGCTCTGTTGATAATGCAGTAGAGCTCTCTTCGGCACTCAAGAATTTAAGTATTATATTGATGAAGATTTCTAATGATTTGAGATGGATGAACAGTGGACCTCTTACTGGTCTTGGTGAAATTGAGCTTGAAGCTCTTCAGCCAGGAAGCAGTATTATGCCTGGTAAAGTTAATCCAGTTATACCTGAAGCAGTAGCAATGGCGTGTGCTGATGTTATAGGAAATGATGTGACTGTTACTGTTGCAGGTCAGAGTGGAAACTTCCAATTAAACGTAATGCTACCGGTCGTAGCATATAACTTGTTAAAAAGTATTAATTTATTGGGCAATGCAATGCCTCTACTGGCAGACAAAGCCATTAAAAGCTTTAAAGTTAATACAAAGAATATTAATGAATCATTATCAAAAAACCCAATATTAGTAACAGCGTTAAATAGAATTGTTGGTTATAGCAAAGCTGCAGCAATTGCTAAAAAAGCTTATAAAGAAAATAAACCAATTGTTGATGTTGCTCATGATGAAACAGGAATCAGTAAAGCAGAATTAAATAAATTACTTGATCCTTCTAAGCTAACGAAAGGCGGTATTAGTGAGTGATTTAGCATCTCAAGTTTGTGAAGCATGCAGAATAGATGCTCCAAAAGTTTCAGACAATGAAGCACAAGATCTAATGCAAGATATAGATGGCTGGGATTTAGTTGAGGAAGAAACAAAAAAATTAAGAAAAGTTTATAGTTTTTCTAGTTATCAAGATTCAAAGGATTTTGTTAATAAAGTTGCTGAAATGGCAGAAGCAGAAGATCATCATCCGCATTTAATCTTAGAGTGGGGTAAAGTCACCGTATCTTGGTGGTCTCACAAAATAAATGGATTGCATAAAAATGATTTTATTTGTGCTGCTAAGACAGACTTGCTCAATCAAAATAATTAAAAAATACAATGGAACAAAACGAAAAACCTTATCAATCATTAGCTTGGCTTGCTACTGGAATATTAATTATTGCAGCAGCTCTTGCAAGCTTTGTACCTGAATTAGAGTACCATCATTGGGCTTTTATATCTGCAAATACTCTATGGGTCTATGTTGGCTTTTTATGGAAAGAACAGTCTTTAATAGTTCTGAATGCAGGACTTACTATAATCTATATTTTAGGCTTAATATTTTAAGAATTATTTTTTTTTACATTTAGTCTTGCTATAATCCGACATGGAAAAAGTAAAACTAAAAGCTCTCACATTCGATGATGTTCTCTTGCTTCCGAGTTATAGCGACTTTTTGCCAAGTGAAGCATCAACCGAAACTAAACTAACAAAAAACATCACGTTAAAAAATCCTTTGGTATCCGCTGCAATGGATACAGTCACTGAAAAGGATATGGCAATAGCATTAGCAGAGGCTGGTGGTATAGGCATTATTCATAAAAATAATTCTATTGAAGAGCAAGTAGCTCATGTAAAAGGGGTTAAAAAATATGAAAGTGGTGTTGTTAGAGATCCTATAACAATAAGCTCAAAAGAAACAATTGGTGAGTTAATTAAGTTAACAAAAGATTTGAATATATCTGGAATGCCAGTAGTAGATAATGGTGATCTAAAAGGAATAGTTACTAGTCGTGATTTTAGATATGCAGACAATATGGGAGCATATGTAGAATCTATTATGACCCCATCTGAAAAACTAATTACAGTTAAAGAGGGTACAGCTCAGGAAGATGTTAAAAAATTAATGCATGAAAACAGGATTGAAAAAATTCTTGTGATTGATAGTGCAAATTCTTTGAGCGGCCTTGTAACAATGAAGGATATTGAAAAATCTGCTGAGCATCCAGATGCAACAAAGGATAGCTCAGGCAGCCTCATGGTTGGAGCTGCGCTTGGAACAGGCTCAGATACTTTAGAGCGTGCAAAGGCCTTATATGAAGCTGGTGTTGACGTTTTTGTAGTAGACAGCGCTCATGGTCATTCAAAAAATGTTATTGAAACAATAAAAATGATTAAAAAAGAGTTTCCAACAATAGATGTTATTGGTGGAAATGTCGCAACAGCAGAGGGTGCATTAGAACTAGTAAAAGCTGGTGTTGATGCCGTAAAAGTTGGAATGGGTCCTGGATCTATATGCACAACTAGAATTATTGCAGGTATAGGTGTTCCACAAATAACTGCAATTTTAGAAATAAAAGCAGCTCTTGAGGGTCAAAATGTGAGCATTATTGCTGATGGTGGTATTAGATTCTCAGGTGATATTGCTAAAGCTATTGCTGCTGGAGCAGATTCCGTAATGTTGGGTAGTTTGTTTGCTGGAACTGAGGAAGCTCCAGGAAAGGTTGAGTTATTTCAAGGCAGAAGCTTTAAAACATATAGAGGTATGGGCTCAATTGGTGCCATGACAGAAAGACAAGATGCAAATAGATATTTACAAGAAGATGTGGATGCAGAAAAATTAGTACCTGAGGGTATTGAAGGAAGGGTTCCTTATAAAGGCTGGGTAATTAACGTGATAAACCAGTTAATTGGCGGAGTAAGACAATGTATGGGTTATATTGGTTGTAGAACTATTCAAGAGATGCATGAAAATAGTGAATTTGTTGAAATTACTAATGCCGGTATGACAGAAAGTCATGTTCATGACGTAATGATTACTAAGGAAGCTCCAAACTATCAAAGAAGCTAAAAGTGACAGACTTATCTACTAATAATAAAGAAATAGATACTATTCTGGTTTTAGATTTTGGCTCTCAATATACTCAGCTTATAGCAAGAAGAGTTAGAGAGAGTGACGTTTATTCTGAAATACTTCCTTGGGATATTGATGAAGAAAAAATAAAAGCAATCAAACCAAAAGGGATTATTCTTTCAGGCGGACCAGACTCAGTAACCCAAAGCTTTACTCCAAGAGTGCCTCAAGTTGTATTTGATCTCAATATTCCAATTTTGGGTATATGTTATGGAATGCAAACATTGGCTGAGCAATTGGGTGGACAGGTTATTTCATCTGATCAAAAAGAGTTTGGTTATTCAGAATTAAATGTTACTTCAGAATGTGTTTTATTTGCTGATTTAGGTAAAAAATTGAATGTTTGGATGAGCCACGGTGATCAAGTTCAAGATTTACCAGATAATTTTGATTTAGTAGCATCAACTGCAACTGCTCCAATTGCAGCAATGCAACATGAATCTAAACCAATTTTTGCACTTCAATTTCATCCTGAGGTAACTCACACTGAAGATGGTCGTACGGTTTTAAATAACTTCATATTTAAAGTATGTAGAGCTAAAACTGATTGGAAGATGGATGATTTAATTGGACAAAGAATTCAAGAAATTCAAAATCAAGTTGAGAATAACAAAGTCCTTTTAGGATTATCTGGCGGAGTTGATTCTTCTGTAACAGCAGCACTGTTACATAAGGCTATCGGGAATAAACTTGTATGTGTTTTTGTTGATAATGGGCTTTTGAGGAAAGGTGAAGCTGAAGAGGTGATGAATACCTTTAAAGAAAATATGAATTTAAATGTCATCAAATCTGATAGTGAAGAAGTCTTTTTAAGGCACCTAAAAGGTGTTACAGATCCTGAACAAAAAAGAAAAATTATCGGAAGAACTTTTATCGATGTTTTTGATGCAGAGGCAACTAAATTAAAAGATATTCAATTTTTAGCGCAAGGCACTATATATCCTGATGTAATTGAATCATCTGGATCTGAATCAAAGGAAGCAAGAGTTATTAAATCTCATCACAACGTAGGAGGACTCCCTGAAGAAATGAAAATGGAGTTAGTGGAGCCTTTAAGAGATTTATTTAAAGATGAGGTCAGAAGAATGGGAGTTGAACTCGGACTTTCATCAGAAATGTTAAATAGGCATCCATTTCCAGGTCCTGGGCTTGGAGTAAGGATTTTAGGTGACATTACCAAGGAAAAAACATCAATTCTAAAAGAGGCAGACCATATCTTTATTGAGGAGCTTATAAAAGCTGATTTATATAAAACAGTTAGTCAGGCTTTTGCAGTTTATTTGCCAGTAAAATCAGTTGGTGTGGTGGGCGATGAAAGAAGATATGCAGAGGTTATAGGCTTAAGAGCTGTTGAAACAGTAGATTTTATGACAGCAAGATGGGCTCACTTACCCTATGACTTTCTTGAGAGAGTCTCAAATAGAATTGTTAATGAGATAGAAGAGGTTAGTAGGGTAGTTTATGATATTTCAAGCAAACCACCCGCTACTATTGAGTGGGAATGAAGTTAAAAAAAATTAGCAAGTGGAATAAGCCTATAATTTTTACTTTGATCCCTTTATTTTCATTAGGAATATATCTATATCAAAAACCAACAACTTTAGAGCTTTCTAGACAGAGCTATCATGATAAGTTTCATGGATTTTGGCTTGGTCAAAGTATTGGTAATTGGACAGGGCTGATAACAGAAATGGATAAGGTTGGGGATGAAACTACCTTACCATTTTATACTGATGAGGATTGGGGAGGTAATGATCAAAAGGCTCTATGGGGAGAGTATGTGCCTCATTCTAATACTATAGATTTTTATTTTGAGCGCTCAGATTCACTTTGGGGAGCTGATGACGATACGGATATTGAGTATATGTATCTTTATTTGCTTCATAGCTTAAAAACCACTCATTTAAGTGCTGATCAAATTCGTGATGGATGGTTAACTCATACCTACTCTGAAACCGACGCACCCCTATTTCAAAAGTTTCCTGAGTCTGAGCCAAAAATTGAAAACTTTCTATGGGTCTCAAATCAAAGAGCTAGAGAATTAATGGAGATAGGAATGTTACCCCCGAATACTAGTGAACCAAGCAATAATTCATTTTATTCAATGATTGATGCACAATTAACTACTGAAATATTTGGACTTTTTGCACCAGGTAGACCTGACATTGCTCTTAATTTAGCTTATTTGCCTATAAGAACCGTTGCTAAATATGATTCTCAATGGATATCTGAGTTTTATATTGTTATGCATAGTTTAGCTGCAATTGTTGACCAAGATTTAAGCCTAAAGCAACAAACTCAATGGCTTGCAGAACGGGCTAGCTATTATTTGCCGAATGATTCAGTTCCAGCTTCGGTCTACCAGTTTGTAAAAAACCATTATGAAAACAATCCCGATAAAAATAATTGGGAGTCCACAAGAGATGCTGTTTATCAGCACTATCAAATAGAAAATGCAGACGGTTATAATTATTCTCAGCCTTTTGATGCAGTTATTAACTTTGCTGCAAGCTTAGTTAGCCTTTTCTATGGTGAGGGTGATATTGTCCGAACAATACAAATTGGTACTTTAGCTGGTTGGGATTCAGATAATCCTACTGCTACCTGGGGAGGCTTATTAGGATTTATGATAGGAAAAAGGGGCGTGGAACAGGCCTTTGCTCAAGACGATCTATCAGATATTTTTTGGATCCATAGAACAAGACGAAATTTCCCTGATTATTTGCCTAATCAAAGGGGGGAAATTACTTTTCAGAAAATGGCAAAGATGGGTGTTGAAGTGGCCGATAGAATTATTGTTGAAGAAATGTCAGGCTCTATAAATAAAGATTATTGGTTTATAAAACTTCCCTAAAATAGTTGTTGTTTGGTAAACAGATGGAGATAATTAAAAAATGAGTGATAAATTAGATTTAAAAAAACATATTAGAAATGTTGATGATTTTCCGATACCTGGAATTAAGTTTAGAGACATAACAAGCTTAATTGAAACCCCTGAACCATTTAGAAAAACTTGTGAAGAATTAACTAAAATAACTGAAGAATTCTCTGCAGATTTAGTTGTAAGTATTGAAAGCAGAGGGTTTATTTTTGCGGGCTCAGTAGCTAACGATCTTCTACTTCCTTTTATTTTGGCAAGAAAGCCTGGCAAGCTTCCAAATGATACTTATATTAAAAGCTTTGATTTAGAATATGGGAGCACTTCAATAGAAATACAAAAGAATACAAATATTAAAAAGGGTCAACGTGTTGTTATTGTTGATGATCTTGTTGCAACTGGAGGAACGGCAATAGCTTGTGCAGAACTTCTAACTGAGAACTTTAATGTTGAAAAATCAGATATTTTAATTTTATGTATTATTGATTTGCCTGAGCTGGGAGGAAGCAAATTGATAAAAGATCAAGGCTATAACATAGAAACACTAGTTGCCTATTGATGTCTTAAACCTCAATCTAATAAAAGAAATTTCATTACAAAAATTAAAAACAAAAACCATGCACCCAAACTTATATCTGAAGATTTTCCTGCTGAGAGCTTTAAAACAACATAGGATATAAAACCAATAGCAATTCCATTTGCAATTGAAAAGGTTAGGGGAATCATAATTATCATAATAAGTGCCGGCAGTAATTCAGTATTATCTGACCAATCTAGTCGCTCCATACCTCCAAGCATCAGTATAGCTACATAAACTAAAGCACCTGCAGTTGCATAACTTGGAACCATAGAAGCTATAGGTGAGAAGAATATAGCAATCAAGAAAAACATTCCTATTACAACTGCAGTTAATCCAGTTCGCCCACCTGCCTCTACACCAGCCGAACTTTCTACATAACTTGTTACTGGCGAACAACCAAAAAATGATCCAGCAACACTAGCTGTACTGTCAGCTTTTAATGCCTTATCAAGGTTAATAATTTTTCCTGAATCTTCAATTAAATTAGCTCTTGATGCAACACCAAGTAAAGTGCCTGCTGTATCAAATAGATTAACGAATAAGAAAGAGATTATTACGCTAATCATCGCAACGTCAATTGCGCCTATAATATCTAATTTTAAAAGTATTGGGCTTAAATCAGGCGGTGTTGAAACAACACCATTGAATTCAATTAAGCCAAGTAATAGGCCTGAGATAGTAACAGCAAGAACACCGATAATTATTGAACCAACAATCTTTCTTATAGCCAAAACTAATATTAAAAGAAATCCCATAGCTGCAAGCAGAGTTTCAATATTTTTAAAGTTACCAAGGCTTAAAAAAGTTGCTTCATTCTGAATAATTATTCCACCTGTTTTTAGACCAATAAAGCCAACAAATAAACCAACACCAGCTCCCATCGCAATTCTTAAATTTAATGGAATGCTATTTAACATCCATTGTCTTAGAGGAGTAACGCTAATTATTACGAATAAAATACCTGCCAAAAAAACAGCTCCTAATGCAATTTCCCAGCTATAACCCATTTCTCCTACCACTGTGTATGTAAAGAAAGCATTAAGACCCATTCCAGGAGCTAGCCCCACAGGCCAATTCGAATAAAAACCCATAGCAAAACATGCAATAGCTGCTGCAATACAAGTTCCAACAAAACTTGCTCCAAGATCCATGCCGCTAGCAGCCATCATTTGTGGATTTACAAAAATAATATAAGCCATGGTTATAAAAGTTGTGAATCCAGCAAGAAACTCCTGCTTTATTGAGGTGTCATGAGATTCAAGTTGAAAGGTTTTTTCTATAAGTTTTTTCATGATTTTGATGGAATTTAATTTACATAATAATTCTACAATTTATAATGCAGGATTACTTAATTTGCTTGTATTTTTACATTGTTATTTTGGCATGTAAATTGCTTTCAATATAATAATATATTAATAACATAACTATGTGCTGCAGTAAGCTTATTACATAAGCACAAGGGGATAATAACTAATGAAATTTCTAAAATTAAATACTTTTATGTATTTTTCAGCTTTATTCATGCTCAATTTTGATGCATATGCACAAAATAGCGCTATTGAAGAAGTGATTGTTTCTGCTGAAAAAAGAAATGAGAGTCTTCAAGACGTTTCTTTATCTGTAACAGCGTTAACAGAAGAAGAGCTTGAGACTAAAAATATTACAGATTTTGTCGGACTTAGCGCTATTGCACCGGGCGTAACTGTTGCAAAAAATGAAGGTTACAAAACTATTATCTCAATAAGAGGTGTTGGTGATGAAACTAACCAGAATGCTATAGCTGCTCCATCAGTTGCCTTGCACATGGATGGAATTTTCATTGCTTCAAAGTTTTCTTTGAGAACTGATTTTATTGATTTAGAAAGGATTGAAGTATTACGTGGTCCCCAAGGTACATTATTTGGTCAAAATTCAACCGGTGGAACCATTAATGTTATTAGTCAAAAACCTTCATTTGATGAAACAAAAGGTAAAACAGATTTAGCCCTAGGTAATTACGGATTAATTAAGTTTAGAGGTGCTGTAAATGTTCCTTTATCAGATAAAGTGGCAACAAGAATGTCAATTGTTTCTACAGACAGAAATGGCTTTAGTAAAAACATCCTAAATGGACAAGATCTTGACGATGCTAATCATGTTAGCTTTAGATCTGATTGGTTTTTTGATATTTCTGATACTACTTCTTTAAGAGTGTTTGGACAGTTCTTTGATGCTGATAATAACGGAGCAGCAATGAAGGGTTTAGATGACCCAACTCCAAACCCAAGAAGGCTTGCTCAAGATTCAGCTTCAGATTATCAACTTTCATCAGAAGTCCTTGCTGCAATATTAAATGTTGAGCTTGGTTTTGCAGATTTAAAGATACTTGGAAGTATTCAAGAAGATGATATTTATGTCAGTCGTGACAATGACAGACATAATTTTGGTGATGTTCATGGATCTGGTCCTCTTGAAGGAATACCATATATAGCAGCTGAATATAGACCTGAAACTTCGATAGTTGATACTAAAACTTTAGAAGTTAACCTAATTTCAAATGAACCAATTAATGAGAAGATTGATTGGATAATTGGTGCTTTATATTTCGATCATAAAATTGCGAATGCTATTTACGAGGTTAAAGATGTCAATAATATTAAACAGGTTGATTTAATGGATGGTGCTTTCACGCCATATGTTCATGATCCAATCTGTGCAACAAATCCTTTTGCAGGAATATGTTTTGCAGCATTTAATGCTGAGCTTGGGTTTGTTTCAGAAGCATATCCTTCTAGAGAGTCTCTTTCTGTATATGGACAGGCTACATATAACGCTCAAGATAACTTGAGATATATTGTTGGAATGAGATATACCGAAGATTCATTCTCTAGTGACGTTACAAATTTCTTTGGTCTTCAAAAATACTTAATCGAAGACGAGATTGATGAAAAAACTGGAAAATTTGCGGTTGAGTATGATGTTGATGGCGATACTATGGTTTATGCATCTTATACAAAAGGTTTTAAACCTGGTGGTAGTAATCTGACATTTGGTTATCCTGTTGATGATGAGCAAAACTTTGGAGCACAGCCTGCACCACAACTTATCTATCCTTTATTTAAGAGTGAGATTATTGATGCATTTGAGCTTGGCTTAAAAACTGATTTGATGGAAGGAAGAATGAGAGCAAATGTATCTGCGTTTATGTATGATTATGAAAATCTGCAATTCCAATCAACTGATCCTGATGTTTACAGAGGTGGTGTAGCAAATATACCTGAGTCAGAAATGAGTGGTGTAGAGTTAGAATTGATTGGTATTTTATCTGACTCATTATCAATGGATTTAAGAATATCTACTTTAGATACTGAAATTACCGCAGATTATGAAGCTCTTGATAACATCAAATCTGAGCTTTATTTCTTTGGTGAAGAGCCACAAAGATATGCTTTAAGAGAAAATATTAAAGGTAATAGATTGGCTAAGAGCCCAGAATTTACAGCTAATTTAGGCCTTCAATATAATGGAGAGTTAAAATCTGGAGTTCCATTAAGAGCTACAGCAGAAGTTATTCATAGAGGTGATTTTCAACAAAGAGTATTTAATAGCCCTTTTGTTGATCAGGTTGATTCATACACTATAGTTAATTTAACAACTAGTATAGAAATCAGTGATACTTCTGGTGTTGATTTTATGATTTTAAATGCTTCTGATAAGGATGGAGTTAATTCAGCTATGACCGATGTGTTTGGTGTTGCTGGAACAGGTATAGAATTAATACCACCTAGACAATTTATCTTTAGAGTCAGAAAAAACTACTAATCCCAAAAATATATGAGTACGTGTTGTTATAAAGCACGTACTCGTATAGCATTTGCAAATGAAAAAAACTTTTATACAAGCCGATCAGTTACTTGAAGATTCATTTAAGCTTGCTTGGAATGTTTATGAAAGTGGATTTCGTCCAAATTACATCGTTGGTGTGTGGAGGGGTGGAGCTCCAATTGGTATAGCTGTTCAAGAATTTCTAGAAGTATTAGGCGTATCTTCTGACCATATTGCTATCAGAACATCTCATTACTCAGGAATAGACAAACATAATTCAAATGTAAAAGTTTATGGATTAAATTATGTAATTAGGCAGCTTGAATCCGAAGATTCATTATTAATAGTAGATGATGTGCATGACACCGGATTGTCGATTCAACAAATTGTTAATGACCTTAAGGCAGCATGTAAGAAAAATACACCAGATATTAAAGTTGCAACTCCATACTTTAAACCAACCAAAAATAAAACTGAGAGAAAACCTGATTTTTATCTTCATGAGACTGATGAGTGGCTAGTATTTCCTCATGAGCTTGATGGATTAAC
>VMBT01001491.1_pt1 | contig 12476 bp, 18 predicted proteins | sample 4404301 | NCBI WGS metagenome assembly VMBT01 (sample SAMN12238535, study PRJNA552566) | marine metagenome | isolation source: Coastal seawater | place: USA: coastal Georgia, Sapelo Island | collected 2008-08/2009-08
TGTGGACTATTTCTGCTACGTTCCTTGATAAGACTTACCTGAAGGGTCTTGAACCACTTATCAAGATTGCCAACGGTGATGAGACGGCTCTCAATAAGTTCGTTGCTAATACTGCACGTGGTTATATCCCTGCAGCAGGTGGATTAGGTGTTATTGCTAATGCAATCAGCTCTAGCCAAAAGGATATCTACAACGACTTCATAGGTTATCTCAAGAACCGTGTTCCTGTTCTCAACGCTACTCTTCCTGAGCAGATTGACTTCTGGACTGGCAAACCCCTGAACGATATCGACAACCCTATCCTTCGTGCTCTTAACGCTATTAGCCCTATCAAGGTCAGCGATGACCAAGAGCCGTGGCGTAAGTGGTTGTTTGAGTCTGGATGGGACGGTCATTCAATGATCCGTCGCGACAGTACTGGTAAGCACGAGTACACGCCTGAACAACGTGAGATCATCTATCGGTTTATGGCTGAAGATAATCTCGGTGCTGAGATCGCTTCCGAGCGATTCATGGGTAACCAAGCATTCAACAACATTCTTGGTGAAGTACGTGATCTTAAAAAGAACAAGCGACAAGTTATGGATAGAGATGGTAACCCCATTGAATACCGTGTCCAGCTAACCCCTGTACACCGTGCTATCGATAACCTGATCCGTGAGTCTAAGAAACGTGCTGAGGCACGTCTATTGGCTGATTCTCGCTACGCCGACCTTGCTGCAGGTATCTACACCCAGCAAGCTGTTGACGAAGCAATGAAGGCTGGTGACATCGAAGGTGCCTTTGGTCTTGCACAACAACGTAAACAACAACTCTCTAAACAAGACAAGATTAAACAGTTCTCTCAATACAGGTAATCGTGCGTAATGGCAATTACACAAAACACATACTCAGGGGATGGTTCGACAACGAACTATTCATTTACATTTGAATATCTAAATCAAAGCGACGTTAAAGCCACCCTTGACGGAACTGCTACAACTGCATTCACATTTGCCAACGCTACCACCCTTAGCTTCACCACTGCGCCTGCTAACGGCGTTGCTATTCGTATCTTTCGGGATACGGATATTGACGCCCTAAAGGCTACTTTCTTCCCAGGTTCGGCTATCAAAGCAGAAGATCTGAACAGTAACTTTAACCAAAGTAATTTTGCTGTTCAGGAGTTTGATATTGACCTTCAGACTGCTAACACAAATGCTTCGACTGCTCTAACCACTGCTAACTCTGCTACCAATACAGCTAACCAAGCAGCTACTGATGCTGCTACTGCAATCACTACTGCTAATAATGCTGTTACTACAGCCAACGGCGCTGTTACCACGGCTAATAGCACTATTGCTACTGCAAACACTGCTACTACTACCGCAAACAACGCTGTAACCATTGCCAATGCTGCTACAGCTACTGCTAACGCAGCATCTAATGCTGTTGCTAGTGCATTGCCATATCAGCCGGTTTCAAACATTTCGTCACTGCCTAGTAGTCCGAATGATCTAGATCGATATGAAGTAGTTGATTCAACTGGTATCAATGCAATTGTGTCTGGTATCCCTGCAGGAATTGTAGGTGATCCTGGTCTTACCTTCCGTATTGAATACTCTGCTTCTGCCGGCAGTTGGCAGTTCAATCAGTACTTTCCGTCTGACCCAGATAATAGATATCAAACAGAGACATCTTTTATCGAAACTCCCCAAACGCTTACAACTGACAAAGATATTGCTTCAAATATCAATGCAGCTCTGATGGGTCCAACCGTATCTATCGGACCGTCAGTCACTATTTCTATTGGTTCTAATTCACTACTCTCTGTTATTTACTAATCATGGCATACGGAAAACTTAAAGTCGACACAATTACTTATGACAATGCTGGTACTGATGTAGACGTACTGGTACAAAATCTTGCTGGTGCAGGTTCGGTTGCCCCTCTTAACAGCCCTACTTTTACTGGCACACCTGCCGCACCTACTGCTGCAATTGGTACGAACACCACTCAGCTTGCTACTACTGCTTTTGTTGTGGCAGAGATTCTTGGTTCTGCTGCTAGCTGGACTAATGTCAGTTCTGTCACTAACGCTGTCGCTGGTGGTAAATATCTTGCTGATACCAGCTCTGCTGCGTTTACCTTGAATCTTCCAAATGGTCCTTCCACTGGAGATACTGTTCAGGTTGCTGATCGAAATGGATCTTTTGCAACCAATAACCTGACTATTGCAAGGGCTGGCTCACCTATCCTTGGTGTGCACAACGATCTTATCGCTAATGTTAATCACGCTGTTATTACTCTGATCTATAGCGGGAATGCCACCACTGGTTGGCTTGTTAAATAATCAAATTTCTTTTTATTAAATAAATGACTAATCTTTCATCTCTCGCAGGGTTCAGTGCTGGTGGTAGTGGCGGTAGTAGTAATCCTGACTTCTTTGCCAATAACGGCGCTCATGTTGCCAATTCACAAATCAACTTAGCCGTCTCTGGTTATAACGACTCCGTAAGTTATGAGTACACCATGGGTCTATTCCCTGCTGCAACAACAACAGGTAATATCAAAGATAGAAATGTTTTTGGTATTTGGCGGCAGTGGGCGGATTCAGTGGCAGGAGCCTCTGGTTTTTCAATCACTTCTTTTGAAGTTAATAAAACAACTGGTGCTGTTACAGTGCTGCAAGGTGGTCCTCAGGCTGTTTGGACAAATACCAGTGGGTCAGCACATAGCACTACATATCTTACCTACGATCCTAATTGGGGATGTTTCTTCTCTGCTGGTAATAACGCCTATCCAGGTCATTCTTCCCATGTAATGGGATATACAGCGGGGCAATTAGATTCCAGTGGTGCTGTTCAGGGTGCAACCAATGCATATACTAATGGTGATCATGGCTATAACAATACTTGGTGCGGTTGTCTCCAACAAGGCACCACTAATTATTTCATGACTGCTGGTTACACCGGTAGTTACGCCTCTTATAGGGTTCATACAGCAACCTCTAGTGGTATCACTATTGGTACTCTTGTTCAGCCTGCAACTTGGACTTCATCAACTCATGGATGGCAGCATATTACCCAGCCAGATGTAGCTACTGTACCGACTGACGAAACTGTTTCTGCTGTTGGCATGTCATTCAACAGCCCTGATTATGGTTGGGCAGTTGCAAAACAAGGAGGCGGTGCTGCCGCTGCACAATTTAACCGGGCGTTGGGTTATCAGACGGGGAATGTTTGGACAGGCTACAATGGTACAAAATCCCTCTTGGAACAAACACAAGATTACGGGACTCTTGATGCCAGCAATAATTTCACCAGCTTGACTGATGGTGAGCGTGATTTGGATTACTTAACTTCTCCTTCAGCGGCTCTCACGACCCATGGTGTTGGGGATAACAAGTTCATGTACGTCGGAGATGCGTCCCCCTCCAAGGGTTATGACCTATTTAAGTTAGATTCTAACAACAATCCAGTTCATCTTCAAACATTTAAGACTGTAGACGATTCAGCACCTTCTATTCTTGACAACCCCACATCTAATACTAATTCTAGGTTCTTTGTTTACGAAAATAATACTGATAGTACGCCAAAATGGTTGGTAACCCTAATGAGAACCGCAACTGACTCTTGTATTGTTTATACACAAGAAATCACTGCTGACTTTACACAATACAACTGATAATGAACTTTTCCAATATCGATGAGTTGCGTGCTTATCGCAACACACTTCTTGAAGAATCCGACAAATGGTTTCTGCCTGACTTTCCTTTGAGCGTTCCCTTTGAAGCTATTGAACCTGCAATTACTGCTTATAGAACTGCGCTTCGTAACTGGCCAGCCGTCGAAACTGATCTCGCCAACGCAACTGTCCCTGTCAAACCTGTTTAAATATGTCGCTATCTAAAACTCAAAACGTTGAAATCCTTGGTTCTCCTGGGGTTGCACATCAACTTACCGCTGGAGCAGCTTCAGCAAACTTTGCCCTTACTCCAGGTGTCTTCCGCATCTCTATGCGTGCTGTAGGTGCTGACATCCGTTTTGCCATTGGTCAAGGTACACAGACTGCTAGTGCTACTGCGTCTCACTTCATTGCTGATGGTGAGCGCCTTGATTTTGCCATTACTAATGGTGCAAACATTGCCGTTATTCGGGACGACACGACTGATGGCGTCCTTGAAGTAACGGAGCTTGGCTGATGAGACTTGGATCAACAGCTCTTTCAGTTACCCAGCCGGGTCGGCGGCGGCGTCCAGCCGCTGCTGGCGGTGGCGGTCCTGTTCTTCCACTTGTTACTCTCAATAGACAATCATTCTATGATGCTGGTGATACAAACTCTTACCCAGGTACTGGCATTGCTTGGAATGACTTAGACGGTAATAACGGTGGAGATGGTGTTGTTTCTGGAGCCGTATTTACAAATGCTGGGGCTTCCTCTTATTTTACTTTTGATGGTATTGATGACAGCCACAACCTTTACGGCAATCTACTTAATTTTGGCGCTGATTTTACACTTTCGTTTTGGTGCTACTCAACAGGTGGCGGGACTCTGATTTCTAATCGGTTTAACCATTCATCATTTCAGCTAAGAGTAGATGCAGGCAATGGTAACAAAGTTGAGCTTCTAAAAAATAACATTGTTTCAATGGGATATTTCCCAACTTCTGGCGGTAGTGATTATGTTTTTCCAAATAATGTTTGGGTTAATATTACCATTCAAAGGTCTGGAAATGTCTACACTTTGTATATCAACGGGGCTGCAATAGGATCTCTTACAAGTTCTGTGGTATTTACTGCAGGCGCTAAAACTATTGGACGTAATTACCCCAATTCAGAAGAATGGGGTGGCAGGATCGCTGTTACCCTTGCTTATCAAAGGGCATTGACTGCCGCTGAAATTCTTCAAAACTATACCTTTCATAAATCACGCTACGGTCACCCATGATTACTCTTATCCGTCCAATCCTTTTTTCGTTTATTAGCTCCGAAAAGGTCAAACGTCTTATCGTTGATCTTCTGAAGAAACTGGCAGAACAATCTGATAACACTGTGGATGATGAAGCAGTGAAGTTCATCGAACGCGGACTGTTCGGTGCCAACGTGGAGTGAGCCTCCTCTTCTGCCTAGTTTATTCCTTCCAGAAGCCCCTGAGTTGCCCCAAGCGGTGTTGGAGGTACCCAGTGCCCAGTTGCCTAGTTACAAGCCCCTTGTAGCGCCTCCTAACACCCTTAGACCGCCTCCTGGTGTTCAAGGGATAACCATGGAAGAGGAACCCTCTGAAGATACAGAGGATACAAAGGAAACAAAACCCACCACACCTGCCTTACCGAAAGAGGCACAGATAGTAGAAATTCCGTTTACGGATATTGAGGTTCCAATGCCTACAACTACTATCATGACAACTGCAGCTACAACAGCATTTATTTCGGTTGCTGCCACCCTAACTGCTACGTCTCTGTTCAAATACATTGTGATGATACTTAAACCAGTATTCAAACAAACATGGAACAAGATAACGAAAAAAAAGCAGGATTTATCAAATTCGTCGTCCTCTGCTGGTCAGCAGGACTCTTGACGGCTAGCTATGCCGGTTGGATGCCAAAGATGGATCCTACTTATGTCGCCAGCATTTTGAGTGGCACACTTGCAACTTTTTCAATTACACGTGAAAAGAAACAATGAAGAAACTTCTTCTACTTATGCTTCTGGCTAGCCCTGCTGCAGCACAACAAATTACTCCGAATTTTACCCAGGGTAGTATGCAAGCCACCACGACTACCACTGTGGACATCGATCGTACGATTACGACAAATATCTATGGTGGTGATTATAAGTCATGGTCTGGAACCAATGTAACCCCAAGTGGGGATATCTTAAGCGATTCAACAACCTATTCTGTAACAACAGCAGGAGAACAGTTTCAACTGGAGACAGTAGATCGTGCGGCAGGAGTAGTGGAGAACATTGTTATCGACGAAGTTATCGAACAGCAATCCGTAACTACCTCGCTGTCTGTCTTCTCTCAGTAAGCCCAGCTTTTGCTTACGAAGAACCTAAGGTTCAAAACACATCAAGCCCCGTGGCAGCCGCTACGGGCAACGTGACTAATCAGGCGGTGCAGTTCCAAAACAATGGTGCACCGTCTCGTCAATACTTTGCAAGTAACAATAGTTGCAACGGTACAACGATGCAATTCAGTCCATTCTATATGGGCAATGACACAATCCCTTATCAACATACGAGCTACGTTCGTACTAATAACTACGGTGTACAACTGAACTTTTCAGTGCCGTTAGATGGTGGGATGATTGAAACCTGCAAAGCTATTGCACGCAAACACGAACAAAAAATGCGTCTTGATTACGAACTTGTTCGTGCTCTTAAGTGTACTGAAATTATGAAGACTGGGTTTACTTTTAGACCTGGATCTCGTGTCGAAGTGCTCTGCAACGACATAGTCCCTATTGTCTCTTTATCTAATGACTGAAGCTTTGGTGACTTCTGTTGTGGCAGTAGTCACAGCCGGAGCTGCTTTAAATAACCGACTACACAACCGAATAAACAGTGTGCATGAACGTATTAGTGCATTGGACAGACGACTAGACGGTATTGAGCTGACTGTGGCTTCTGACTACGTCAAAAAAACAGAGTTGGCCGAACTTCTCAGTCGTATGGAAGATCATATGGTACGCATCGAAAACAAACTAGACCAAATCGTTCTTAGGAATACATAAACATGTCCTTTCAAATTATTGACAACACCCGAGGAGTTGTTCTTCAGGAGTTTGAGACCAAAGACCAAGCACTCAAAGCTTTGGAGCGGGTATCTACTGAAGCTGACGTAACCCTTAAAGAACCTGTCAAAAAGGTAACTCGGAAACGGAAAACTGCCGATGTCAAAGAAGAAGGCAACTGAAGATCAATTTAACGAGCTACATAACCTTGTCACTCAAGAATTCCTAACCCGAGTCAAATCGGGTGAGGCTTCGACTGCTGATCTGAAAGCAGCGTGTGATTGGCTTAAAACAAACGACATTAGTGGTATCGCTTTAGAGGGTAACCCGTTGGCACAACTCGCCAACATCATGCCTCAGGTTGATCCAGAACTTGTACAAACTCGACTGTATGGCAAAAGGTAAAACAGCTCAGTATTACGCCAGTAATCCCGAAGCTAGGCGTAAGCGGAATAAACAACAAGCCGCATACAACAAGACTAACGAAGGACTCAAGATTCGAGTTAACGCTAACAAGCTAAACCGTGAACTCGGTACGTATGGCAACGGCGACGGTAAAGACGCTAGCCACACATCAGCCAAAAAAGGCAAACTCGAAAGCCCTTCAAAGAATAGGCGTCGTCCACGTACGAAGAAAAAGTACGCATGACGCCATTACTTCCTACACCTGATCATTACATCTACAACCTAATAACCATGACATCCTCTGAAGCAAAGCGCCTTTGGAGGCGCAGCATCAAAGAGCACTTTGGCTGCACATGTGTTTATTGCGGTTCTACTTACGAATTACATGAACTTACTCTTGATCACGTTCATCCTCGCGTATTTGGCGGGGAAGACATTACCTCAAACATCGTTCCAGCTTGTTCCAGCTGTAATCAGGAAAAAGGAAGTACACACTGGCTCAACTTTATAAGAGCCGCTCACGGTGAAAACCGACTCAGAGAACATGTGATCCAGTCACATATCTCGTAGACAACATATCCACTTAAGTATCAATAAATCGCCGTCCGGAAGGGCGGCTTTTTTAATGGAGCCGACTAAACTTACACGTAAACAGTATCTAGCAAAAGTAAACAAGTGGTTAGCTGATAACCCAGATCAATGGCAAAAAATTAGAGCTACACAAAAGTATCCTTATTCTTATCTTCAAAGTGTTGTCTCTTTAGCTCTTGGTACACCAGTGTGGAGAGACAGACCTGGCAGAAACTCAATTACTGGTACACCAATTACTCCAGACGACCCTGGTGTCGGTTTCAAACTTTTCCCAGTTGCTAACGGTAAGGTTGGTGCCAAAAGTGATCCCACTAGAAAAGCTACTAGGGGTAATTCTACTAAGGGATCCTCTGGTACTCGCCAATATATGGAACGGGCTACGTCACCGCCAGGTACTGACTTCCATGCTTCTAATAGACGCATAGGTGAATCCAATTCACGGGGATTTGACGGTGGTCACATAACACCTCTTGGGAGACAACTCGCCGGTCAAGAATTTAAAGTACAAAAGGGTCGTGGCACTGTTCAAGAGTATCAATCTAATTTTAGGCAGGCTGATATACCTTTCGGTCATACCGTTGGAAATATCGAAGACCAAACTGCTCTTGAAAATAGAAAACTTCAACTAAAAGACTACGCCGTTCTAGATGATGCTTTAGGTGAAATGGAAACCAATCCTCAAAGATTGGATTACCTTTTAAACAAATCTAAGGAAAAATCTAAATCTAAATCTAAAGCCAAACCTAAACCCAATTCCAATAACAGACGACGTTCACCTCTTCGTATTGGTGGTTTTTCCGACATTCCAGAAATCCAAAACGAATTCGATTTAGTCCCTGCTTTTGGCACCCCACTTGGTGGTGGACGAACCATTGAGATGGGTGATTTATCTTTTGGAACTGTTTAACCTATGCCCCACCCAATCTTCGTTACAGGACCACAGAGGAGTGGTACAACAATTGCAGCTCGTATCTTAGCTAACGATCTTGATCGTACCTATGTAGACGAGTCTGAATACCACGCAGAGACGCTACCGTCTGATGCTGTTGTACAAGCTCCTTTCCTGTACAAGTTTGTACCTGAACTGTCCTTTAAACACCCAGGTGCACACTTCATCTTCATGCAGCGAGACAAGCTGCAGATAATTAAAAGTATGGAACGTATCGAGTGGTACAAAGACTACATCGACGATCCGCACTTCTATTCCACCTACGTAGACACCGTATACAACACCTTAGACGCTTTTAAGTTGACGCTTACAGAGAATCGGTGGACAGACCTGGAATACGACTCACTACGCACACATCCTTTATTTATAAATGACAGAAAGACGTTCACGGCGCGGCAGTGGGAAAAAGACAAACCCATCGGTCCAACAACCTGGAGAAACGACGAATGCGCTAAGTCTTATTCAATCAGACTTCAAGATATTCCTTCAGGCTCTGTGGCATCAACTTGATTTGCCCTCCCCTACTCGTGCTCAATATGCAATTGCTGATTACCTCCAACACGGTCCAAAGCGTTTGCAGATCCAAGCATTTCGGGGAGTTGGTAAGAGCTGGATTACTGGTGCTTTTGTTCTTTGGGTTCTATTTAATGACCCCGAAAAGAAAATCATGATTATCTCTGCGTCTAAAGAACGTGCAGATAACATGTCAATCTTCCTACAAAAACTAATCATTGAAACACCATGGCTTTCTCATTTACGTCCGAAATCAGACGATGCAAGGTGGTCGAGGATAAGCTTCGATGTGTTGTGCTCTCCACACCAAGCCCCCAGCGTAAAAAGCGTGGGCATCACTGGACAGCTAACCGGAAGCCGCGCCGATTTAATGATTCTAGACGACATTGAAGTTCCTGGTAACTCAATGACCGAAATGATGAGGGAGAAACTCCTTCAACTGTGTACAGAAGCTGAATCTATTCTTACCCCTAAAGATGACAGCCGCATTATGTACCTTGGTACTCCTCAAACAACTTTCACTATCTATCGTAAGCTTGCCGAACGTAATTATCGACCCTTCGTTTGGCCGGCAAGAGTACCACGAAAGCTTAGTAATTACGAAGGACTTATTGCTCCCCAGTTGCAAGAAGATATCGACAATGGAGCAGAAGCTTGGGACGTAACAGATCCTGATCGCTTCTCTAGTGACGATCTTCTTGAACGTGAAGCTGCCATGGGTCGTAGCAACTTCATGTTGCAGTTCATGCTCGATACCTCCCTTAGTGATGCTGAAAAATTCCCACTCAAGATGGCTGACCTCGTGGTTACTTCTGTTAACCCATCTAGTTGCCCTGATTCCATCGTCTGGTGCTCAGACCCAAAAAACGTACTCAAAGAACTACCGACTGTCGGACTACCTGGAGATTATTTCTACAGTCCAATGCAACAGCAGGGGGAATGGTTACCTTACGCTGAGACAATCTGCTCAGTTGACCCGTCGGGTCGTGGAACGGATGAAACAGCAGCGGCTTATATCTCCCAACGCAACGGTTTCTTGTACCTGCACGAAATGCGTGCTTACAGAGATGGATACTCAGACAACACACTCTTGGACATTCTAAGAGGTTGTAAAAAGTTTGGTGTGACCAAGCTTGTCGTAGAAACTAACTTCGGAGACGGTATCGTTGCTGAACTATTTAAAAAACACCTCCAACAAACTAAACAAGGTATTGATGTCGAAGAGGTCCGTGCCAACGTACGAAAAGAAGACCGAATCATTGATACCCTTGAGCCTATACTTAATCAACACCGGCTTGTTGTAGATAAATCCGTCATTGAATGGGACTACAAGTCCAACAAAGACGAAGCACCTGAAAAACGTCTCATGTACATGCTCTTCTATCAGATGAGTCGTATGTGTCGTGAAAAAGGTGCCGTCAAACACGACGACAGATTAGACGCACTAGCACAAGGTGTTAAATACTTTACTGATGCCTTTGGTATATCAGCACAAGAAGAGATCAACTCACGTAAACGTGATGAGTGGAATCAAATGCTTGCTGAGTTCTTAGATGACCCTCAAGCAAGTGCTAATCACCTTGTTTTGGGTATGGATTTAGAGCAACGACAAGCTGCTAGCGGGAATCCTCAAACCACAGTCCCCACCTGGGTTTAGCCAGCTCCCCGCCTTATACAGGAGGAAGGGTGGACCTCCTGTGACTAAGGGAGACGTAACACTCTCCCTTTATCTATTTAACCCGGGGATGTTAAATCCTCAAGTAACACCCAAACACAATCAAGTCTTTGACTTACTGAACTTGAACTAACTACCGTGATGATCAAGAATCTTGTAATACATTGAATGTATTTACTTATACACTTATCATCATATATCCACCACCTATATGTCACCCGTTACCCTCGTACATTCCACACCTAATGGTGATGACCTCGTAGCTTACATGGCACGTGTGTCAAACCCTGATAATCAAAACAATACTGAGACCAGTAGTCGTTTGATTAAGTACCTCATTAAACATAAACATTGGTCACCCTTTGAGATGGTCAATATGTGTGTAGAGATTAAAACTACACGTAGTATTGCTGCTCAGATCCTTCGTCACCGTAGCTTTAGTTTCCAAGAGTTCAGTCAACGGTATGCTCAGGTCCACGACAGACCTGTAGTACCTAACATCCGTAGACAAGATGTGTTCAATCGTCAGAACAGTACTGATGATATGGATCCCTTTACTACACAAGAGTTCCAACTTAAAGCTAATCAACTCTTTGATCAGGCGTTGTACCTGTATAACGAGATGCTTAGTGCAGGTGTAGCTAAGGAGTGTGCACGTGAAGTGTTGCCTTTGTCTACTCCGTCTACCTTATACATGAATGGTACGTTACGTTCGTGGATTCATTACACAGATCTACGTTGTGGTAACGGTACACAATTGGAACACAAGATCATTGCTGATGAATGTCGTAAGTTGATCTCAGAGTGTTTTCCTAAAGTGTTTGCTGCTTTGGATAGTGTTTAATACGTTCTTTAATTACTTAAGTGGGTTTCTAACGGTGTGTATGTCGAGTACCTTCAATATGACTCAGTGTCTGAAGGTACATGAGTACATGCCGGGGTATATCCGTGATTATGTTGAGTTTATACGGGTTAAACCATATGAACGTGAAAAAGACCTGCTCAAAAAAATGGCAGAAATGTCTGAAGCCTATTAACGATGAGCCGTGACGCAATTTCCCCCATAGGGGGTGCCGCCTTGGCGCGTGTGTGCCCGCGCTAGACATGCGATCTAGCCATCGCGCCTGGGCATAGCGTGGTTCCAACTACCGCGCCCCCACATATGGTGTGCACGTGTGGTGCATGTGGTGCGATCTGTCGGCGACCAGTTCACCAACTGTCTTTCTTCAGTCATACCAACAGATCTCAGCTGATAAGCAGAACTGATTGGACCATAAGCACAGCTGATAACCACTGCTGCCACTGGCTTGTCATCCACTACGGTACAGCTTGATACAGAGCATGACCAGTCCACTGCGGTATGGTGACTATCAGAAGAGTTCTTTGAAGATTGAGTATCTCGACTCTCCCTGTTAAGGGGGAGGAGAGTCTCGATCCTTCAATCAGAACTCTCTGGAACCTTGACAATTGCATAACCCGTTGCGACCTCGGCAGCCACAGCTAACTGTCGGCCATGAGGTAGGGCTGAGCGGTGCTTGACCAGTTGACCGGCTCAGATGTATACACTCAAGTATGGCGGAGCCACACGCCTTGTTTGCTCATGGCAGGCTGACATCCACCGGGGT
>VMBT01001493.1_pt1 | contig 12472 bp, 10 predicted proteins | sample 4404301 | NCBI WGS metagenome assembly VMBT01 (sample SAMN12238535, study PRJNA552566) | marine metagenome | isolation source: Coastal seawater | place: USA: coastal Georgia, Sapelo Island | collected 2008-08/2009-08
CCCGTCTCGAGTACGAACGAGACAGTAGTCGAATCGACCACCCGCTGGATCTCCTCCGCGGTCTCCACGAGGGAGTCGACATGCACATGGAAAACCTGCCGCAAACCGTGGCGCGAGCAGACTTCGTCGACCCGGCCGATGTTGTCGAACATCTCCTGCCACTCGTCCTCGGACAGGCTCGGCCGCGCCCAGTCGTCGGGGTCGGAGACCACACAGGTCACGAAGTACTCAGCCCCAGCAGCGGCCAGCACTTCGGCGCTCCGATCGGCGACGGCGAGTTGCTCATCTCGCCGCGCGGCATCGGCCAAGGCGAGGGCGTTGAACCCACCGGTGAGGCGAAGTCCGTGGGTATCGAGGAGGGATCGAAGCGCCGACGGGTCGGTAGGGAGGTAGCCGACAGATCCGAGCTCGGTGGCGCCAAGACCGAGTCCGGCCATCTCCGAGAGCACGCGCTGTGAGGGGAGCTGCTCGCCCCAGCCGGGGACCTCGCAGATGCCCCACGAGATCGGGGCCGAGCCCACCCGCGCAAGGAATCCCTCGGCAACACCAGCGGTGCGACCGTCGGCGACCGGGTTCCTCGTGGTGTCGGTTGGCTCGGTGTGGGTCGTGGTCACCAGTCCTCCTGACTGGGTGCGGGCATTGGGCCCACCGTTCGATGCATCCGGTCCGATGACCACCGAGGCAGCCGGAGCATTGGAGCGCTCCAAATCGTGACCGAGGTCATATGATCATCGGCTCCGAGCACGCTGTCAAGTGTTGTGTCGTCGCCAGTTGGAGGGAGGCCGTCCGATGACTAAACCGACTATGGAGGACGTCGCCCGGACCGCCGGACTGTCCCGAGCGCTGGTGAGCCTCGTCATGCGGGGATCCGACAAGGTGAGCGATTCCTCCCGCGAGCGCGTCCTCGCGGCGGCAGCCGAACTCGGCTACCGCCCGAACCTCGCCGCGCGGCATCTCGCGAGTAAACGGAGCCTCACGATCGGACTTGTGCTCAACGATCTGCACAACCCGTTCTTCCCCGAGGTGGCTGACGGGGTGCACGCCGCGGCAACCGAGGCTGGCTACCACGTGCTCATGAACTCAGGGTTCCTCCGGGGCGCACTCGAACGGGAGGCGGTCGAGAGCTTCATCGACCTCGGTGTCGACGGGGTCCTGCTCGCCGGCGCGCGGATCGGCTCGAGCGATCTCGAGCACCTCGCCTCGCGGGTTCCGATCACCGTCATCGGCCGACATCTCCGGTCGACGGCGGTCGACACGGTCAACAACGACGACCTCGCTGGGGGCCGCTTGGCGACCGAGCATCTCATCGAGCTCGGGCACCGCCGGATCGTCCACATCGATGGCGGACAAGGTGCCGGGTCGTCACAGCGCCGGAGCGGCTACTCGGCGGCCATGCGCGACCACGAACTCGAGCCGGAGGTGATCTCCGCGCAATTCACCGAGGAGGCGGGACTTCGCGCCGGCCGTCGCCTGGCGGGACGACCGAGGCCGCCCGAGGCGATCTTCGTGGCGAACGACCTGGCGGCGGTTGGGGTGCTCGGGGCGCTCGCCGACCACGGGCTGCGGGTGCCCAACGATCTCTCAGTGGTCGGCTACGACAACACCTCACTCGCGGGCATCCACCACATCTCGCTGACCTCGGTCGACCAGGACCGTCAGACGATGGGTCGACTCGCCGTCGAGGTGTTGCTCGAGCGCATCGGCGGAGGACGCCGAGGTGCCGTCCACCACGTCATCGCGCCGTCGCTAGTGCGGCGCTCGACGAGCGCCCCGCGCTGACCGGCCGGGCCGGTCGCGCTCAGCGCGCCCGTTCGATATAGCGAGCCACCAGGTTCTCGATCTCCTCCTGGCGACCGCTCACTCGGGTCGGCTCATCATCACGACCGAGGGTGCGCTCGCGAAGTGAGGCGAGGGTGGCGCGGCCGTCGAGGATGTCGGCGCCGAGTTCGCCGTCCCACCCGGCGTAGCGGTCCCGTCGGATGTCCTCGAGGGCGCCGTCCTCCCACATCGCTCCGGCAGCGAGCAGCGCGCGGGCCATGGTGTCCATGCCGCCGATGTGGGCGTGGAAGAGGTCGTTGCGGTCGATCGACTGACGGCGCAACTTCGCGTCGAAATTGAGCCCGCCGGTGGTGAACCCTCCAGCCCGGAGTATCTCGTACATGCCGAGGGTCATCTGCTCGACCGAGACCGGGAACCGATCGACGTCCCATCCAAGGCGGTCATCCCCCGCGTTGGCGTCGATCGATCCGAAGATGCCGGCGGCCGCGGCCGCGGCGACCTCGTGGGCGAAGTCATGACCGGACAGCGTCGCGTGGTTCACCTCGATGTTGACGCAGACGTCCTCGGCGAGGTCGTACTTCTGTAGGAAGGCGTGGACCGCGGCGACGTCGTAGTCGTACTGGTGCTTGGTCGGCTCGAAGGGCTTCGGCTCGATGAGGATGGTGCCCTCGAAACCGATCGCGTGCTTGTGCTCGACGACGAGGTGGAGGAATCGGGCGAGCTGCTCGAGTTCGCGACCCATATCCGTGTTGAGGAGGGTCTCGTACCCCTCACGGCCACCCCACAGGACATAGTTCGAGCCCCCGAGTCGGTGGGTCGCCTCAAGGACCTGACACACCTGTCCCGCCGCGTAGGCGAAGAGCTCAGGATCGGGATTGGTCGCGGCGCCTGCCTGGTAGCGCGGGTTGGAGAACAGGTTGGCCGTACCCCACAACAGGCGCATGCCGGTGGCCTCCATATGTTGGGCCGCCTCGTCGACCATGGCCTCGAGGTTGCGGCACGATTCGGCGAAGGTGGCGCCTTCGGGGGCGATGTCGCGGTCATGGAAGCACCAGAACGGCGCGCCGAGTTTCGAGAAGAACTCGAAGGCAGCGTCCATCTTGCGGCGAGCGGCATCCATCGGATCGGACTGCGCGCCGAGCCAGGGCCGATCCATGGTCCCGGCGCCGAAGATGTCGAAGCCATCCCAGTTGAAGGAGTGCCAGTAGCAGACGGCGAAGCGAAGGTGCTCGGCCATGGTGCGTCCGGCGACCGAGCGCTCGGCGTCGTACCAGCGGAAGGCGAGCGGGTTGTCGCTCTCGGGTCCCTCGTAGGCGATTGGCGCCTCGACATCGGGGAAGAAGGTCATCGTTGACTCCTGTCGGTTCGTCCGGAGGGTCCACCGGTTCGATGGACCCGCGCCGGGGTTCAGGTGAAGTTCTCGAAATAGCGGCTCGGGGTCGGTCCGCGCTGACCCTGATACTTCGATCCGGACGCGCCCGATCCGTAGGGTCGCTCAGCGGGCGTCGTCATCCGCATGAAGCTCACCTGCCCGATCTTCATGCCCGGGTAGAGGGTGATCGGCAAGCTCGCGACGTTGGCGAGTTCGAGGGTGATGTGCCCGTCGAATCCAGCGTCGATGAATCCGGCCGTCGAGTGGATCAGTAGTCCGAGTCGCCCGAGGCTCGACTTGCCTTCGACGCGACCCACCAAGTCGTCGGGTACGGCGACCCGCTCCAGAGTGGAGCCGAGCACGAACTCCCCCGGATGGAGCATGAACGGCTCCGAGCCGTCCTCGGGCATCTCCACCAACTCGGTGAGGCTGGCCTGGTCGGCTTTGACGTCGATCACCGCGGAGGTGTGATTCCGGAACACCCGGAAAAGGTGGGAGATCCGGACGTCGATCGAGGAGGGTTGGACGAGACGCTCGTCATAGGGGTCGATCACGATGCGACCGGCGGCGATCTCTTCGCGAATCGTGCGGTCCGACAGGATCACGCGGGTCACCCTAGTGCCGCTCGGCCCGGTGACGAGCAGTCGCCCGACCGCTAGTGTTGGCGCTCTTCGCGGATGTAGTTCAATGGCAGAACATCAGCTTCCCAAGCTGAGAACGCGGGTTCGATTCCCGTCATCCGCTCTCCTGATCCCCGTCTCGCCGCCAGGTTTCGGCCGGGTGCGACAAGGTTCAACAGGACGCGAACGTCGCGGTTCTGAGCGAGCCGGCAGACAGTCCAACGACGACCAGCGCGGTTGGCGGAGGAGTCGACGTCGCGTCGTCGTCGGCGCCCGATGGGAACGGACCATCGGTCGACAACAACTCGAGTTCGAGGCCGCCGAGACGGCCGGTGCCGATCACTGAGCAACCGAACGGGTCGATCACGACATCGCTCGAATCACCGAGGGCATCGCCGAGGCGAAGCCCGATGTTGGTCGGGATGGGTTCGCCATCGCCCTCGGTGAGGCTCCAGCCGACGAGCCGAAGATCCGCGGTGTCCGCAGCTCCTGCTTCGACGCAGAGGCCGTTGCCGAAACAGGTCTGTCGACCGAAGGGGTGATCGAAGGCGAATCCATCGCCATCCACGAGTCGACCCGCGTCGCCGGGTGTGTACAGCGCCACCACGTCAGACATCGCGGGCCCGAGTGCCACGACGAGACCATCGAGCACCCGCACGATTGGTGTCCCGAATGGAAAGGGACCGATGCGGTCGGAGGAGAGCGTGAGATCGGCCACCGTGAGGTCGGTGACCGCATCGGTACTCGACTCGTCAAGTTCAGGCTCGGTCGTAGTGGAGTTGACGAGCTCGGGCTCATCGGGGCCCTGATCCCCCGAACTCACTACAGCAGGGCTCTGCTCGACGACATCATCGCCCTCGATCGAGTCGGTGTCGGTCGTGACCGCGGCCTCCTCGGTCTCGGTCGGAGCGAGCGTCGATGTCGAGGTGACCACCACCATTCGATCCGATGACGGGTCCGCTGACGGCGCACCACAGGCAACCGCGCATGCCGCGATCACGAGCAGTCCAACGCGGCGCGAAGCGCGCCGTCCGAGGGTGATCATGCGCTGCCGGTCGTGACCGGTATGTCGCCGTGAACCCACACGAGCGAACCGATCGGCAGGAATCCCTGATCCCAGATCCAGTCCATCGCCGGCACGCTCACCCGAACGCAACCGTGCGAGGCGGGGTATTCGGGCACCGAGTTCGCGCCGTGGACGGCGACACCTCCGCGGAAGTACTTCGGCCGGTAGATCTGCCCGAGGTCACCCTCCCACCAGCCCTCCTCGCGCTCCCGGTTCACCTTGTGGAGACCGACCGGGGTGACCGAGTCACCCTCCTCGATCGTGTCGGGGTTGTTGCTGTTCGGCTCGCTGTACGGAACCTCGGAACCCGTGGAGGCGTTCAGCACCCAGCGGGTCTCGCCCTCGGAGATCACGAAGAGGAGCTGTCGCGCCTTGTCGACCTCGACCATCGTCCCGGCCTGAGCGCGACCGAAGGGTCGGGTGTCGACCTCGGAGATTCGCGCCGCCGAAGCCTCATCGAGAGAACCGGTTGGTGTCAGGCCCTCGTACTTCTGGAAGGCCATGACGGCCTGACGGGTGGTGAGGCCGTACTCGCCGTCGGTCGCTTGCACCCAGTAGCCGAGATCGAGCAGGCGCTGCTGGAGGCGGGTGGCATCGGGGCCGCTGTTCGTTCCGATCGCTGGGATCGGCTCGGCCAGGGCGGACACCGACACGATCGGTCGGTCGAGGGGCGCGACCGTCGTGGTGGTGACCTCCTCGACCAGGGCGGGAACCGAGGTCGGCTCGTCGACATCGACCGTCGTGGACTCCGCTGGGACATCGGCCGATTCGGCTGGCATCTCCACCATCGAGGTGGTGGTCACGATCGACGACGAGATCGCTGTCGTGGCACACCCGCCGAGAGGAAGCATCCCGATGACGGCGAGCGCGCCGACCCGGAACGGCCTGTGATCCATGACGCTCTCGACGCTAGTGGTGGCGATGCCTCGCGCCAGGTCACCCCCAGTCGGCGCGTAGGTCGTCGATCACCACGGGTTCGTCGCCGACGGAGGTCGGATCGAAACGCTCCGCCTGAGCCGAGGCCCACCCGGGTTCGGATGGATCACCGCCGACGATTGAGTCAGTCTCCACTCCGAGTGTCCGGAGCAGTGACGCCACGATCCGCTCCACGGCGACACCGGTCGACACGACATCACGGAGACTGATCGAGCCGTCCCGTTTCGCCAAACGGCGACCATCGGCTGCCACGACGAGAGGAAGATGCCAGTACTCGGGCGAGTCGAGGCCGAGCAGCTGTTGAAGCCTGATCTGCCGCCAGGTCGACGGAATCAAATCGTCACCCCTCACCACCTGATCGACACCGGCGTCGGCATCGTCCACCACGACCGCGAGTTGGTAGGCCGGAACGCCATCAGAACGGACGACGACAAAGTCATCGACCACCCCGGTTCGCTCGCCGCCGACACCGTCGACGAACGTGATCCACTCGGCCCCCGCCCGAAGCCGCCAGGCCGGCCGACGGCCGTCACGTTCGAGACGCGACCGCTCGTTACGGTCCAGATGTCGACACGTCCCCGGGTACGCATCAGGGGGTGCGGGTCCATTGGGGGCCGAGGCAGCCGCGTCGATCTCCTCGCGGATCTCTCGCCGCGTGCAGTAGCACGGATAGAGCAGGTCACGGTTCCGGAGATCGGCCACTACCTCGAGATGCCGATCCAACCGGGTGCTCTGTCGAACCGGTTCATCGTCGCCCCGCACACCGATACTCGCGAGGTCCTCAAGCTGTCGCAGCTCATGCGTCTCCGAGGCGGCAACCCGGTCGAGGTCCTCCACTCGGAGGAGGAACCGACGACCACTCGAACGGGCGAGCAGCATCGCCCCAAGGGCGGTCCGCAGATTGCCGACATGGAGATCACCGGTCGGTGAGGGTGCGAAGCGACCGGCCACGCGACCATTCTGGTGACATGGGACGACGAGCTGACGGACGGCGGGTGCCAAGCCGGCGCTCATCACCGTCACGCTCCTCCGGCTCATCCCTCGACCGTCGGCGACGCATGGATCTCATCTTGGAACGGGACGGCGGACACTGCGTGTGGTGTGGAAGCCCGTTCGATGAGCGGCTCAACATGGCGACCACCGAGCACCTTGTCCCTCGAATCAAGGGCGGTCCCAGTTGGCTCGAGAACGAGGTCGCCGCATGTCGAAGGTGCAACTCGGCCCGGGGCAACCGGGGGCTCGGCGAGTTCGCCGATGAGTGCGAAGGTCTCGGCCGAGAGGTGGACCGCGCGCGCATCGTCCGCTGCCTCAAGGCCTTGAACTCGGCGATCCTCGAGCGAGGTGGCCAACGTCGGGCGCGCCCATACATCGCGACCCAACTCCGCCGCCTGGACGTTTAGTCTGCGGACATGCGCTGCGAGAACTGCGGAGCGGAGCGAGTCGAGGAGGAGGCGCGGTTCTGCAACAGCTGCGGTGCGCCGGTCTCCACTGCCGACGCCTCGGTCGGTGAGGCCGTCACCGATGGTCTCGACGACCTCGCCTCGACCATGCTCATGGAGCAGGTCGCCGGCTCCGCGGTGTCGGAGACCGCGAGGCGAGACGCGGCTGCCGACGGTCCAATCGCCGAAGCCATCGTGTGGGCGGATGTCGACGACGAGGTCGACCCCGACGGGATGACGCGCGGACCGGTGACCGACCCGACCCCGATCGAACTGGTGCGATCCTGGGAGCCTCGAGCGATGCCGACAACGCCGGTGCCGACCATCGCGCCCTCTGCGGCTCCTCCGCCAGCGGCCCTCGCCCCAGCGGGCCCTGCTCGCCTCCGTCCAACCGTCATGACCACCGTCGGCGTGTTGCTCACCGCCATCACCCTGCTCGGGTTCACCCTCGACCTCCTGAGAATCTCAACGACAGCGCCGGCCGATCTGCTCACGGCGGCCCGGTCCACCGGCTTCCGAATCGGCACCTGGCACGTCGACGATCTCGCCTCCAACATCGGCCTCGCCGGTCTCGTGATCGCGGTGCTCGCGGCGATCGGGGCGGTCGGCACGGTGCTCGGACGGCCTTGGGGCGCCGGCATGGTCGGCGGCTCAGGGCTCTCGGCAGCTGGCGTGGCAGCGCTCGCCATTGGTCTGGCCGAACAGCCGGTCGAGGCGGCGACTCGGTTCGCCGAACTCGGCGCCTCCGAAGCGTTCACCGTCACCATCGAGCGCCCACTCGGCTACTGGATGCTGCTCGCCACGGTCGCCGCCGGTGTCGTCACCTTCTTCGCCTCGGTGAATGAGATCTTCCGTGATCGCCGCCACGACCTCAACCCCTTGGTCGGCGCAGTTGGGGCGCTCGCCGTGGTGGGGGCCGCCATCGGCCCGCTCTGGCCGAGCGGTGCCGCGGAGTTCGCGGATAACTGGATGATCGGCTCCGGCGAGGGAGCGTGGCCGACCCTGCTGGTGATCGCCCGCCTCATTCAGACCGGCGCGCTCGCCGTCGGTGGGGTGCTCGGTTTCCTCCTCGTACGTCGGCATGGCCTCGGTCTTGTCCTTGGAGCGCTCGCCCCAGCCGCCTGGCTCGTCGCCACCGCATGGATCGACCTCGGCGCCAACCCGGTTGGGCCGGCCTATCGGAATCCAGGGGGAGGCAGCGGAGTCGAGACCCTGACCGTGGTCGGCACCGTCGCAGCAGTCGCCTTGCTCGCCGTCGCGGCGAGCGTTGCTTGGGAGAACGACACCCCGAGGAGGTGAGGCTCAGCCGAGGAGGGCGTTCCGATAGGAGTGCGTCCCGTCGAATCGGCCGAGGAGGTACTCGCCGGTGATCATCGGCTCGTGCGTCGCCACACCATCGACCGGCCGGCAGGTTGGGAGGCATTCGATGCGGGTGTGGAACCCGGGTTCGACAAAGAACGGGATCGAGTAGCGGTCGGTCTCGGGGGGGTTCACCACCCGATGGGGATTCGAGACGTACCGGTCGTTCGTCCAGATCGCCATGAGGTCACCGAGATTGACAACGGCCGAACCATCGGGCACGACGACATCGATCCAGGTCCCCTCACGGGTCTGCACCTGGAGCCCTCCGATGCCGTCATCGGTCAAGACGGTGACGCTTCCATAGTCGGTGTGGGTGCCGCATCCGGGCTGGCCTGGCGCAGGCGCGACCCGCGAGGTCGGCGGGTAGTGGAGCATCCTCAGGTGGTACATGAACCCGTGACCGAGATCCTCGAACCAGGTCGATTCGAGACCGAGCGCGACCGCGAGCCCTCGATGCGCTCGCAAACTCGCCTCCTCGGCCTCGTCGAAGTAGGCCTGCCAGGCCTCCCGGAAGCCGGGAAGGTCGGGCAGCTGGTTGGGGCCGTGCAGCGGGGTTCCCGCGATCACTTCCGGGTGGTCGGGGCCGTGCTCAACGCCGGAGTCGATCGTCTCCTTGAGGTCCCCGAGCCGCGGCGTCGACAGGTCGTCGCTTCCCGCGAGCGCTCCCTCGAGCGCCTCCGCGCCGAAACCGACGTACCCGCGGTGACAGTCGCTTCCCGCGATCGAAATACGCTGTTTCTCGGCGGTTGGGAGGGCGAAGAACCCTTCCATCGCCTTGAGCAGATCAGCCTTGGTCGATGGGCTGATTCCGTGTCCAACAGCAAGAAGGAAACCGAGTTCGCGGCAGGTCTCATCGATAATCCGGGCCTGTTCAAGGGCGTCCGGTGAGCCGTGATCAGCACCCGTCGCGAACGGCGACAGATCGACCGTGGGCAGCGTTGACGAGTCGGCGCTCACCAGGACGACGCTAGTGCGGCACTGTCGGGCCGGCTCCGCCGGCATCACCTCCACGAGCGATCGAGCGGGTCTAGTTTCTCGCCTGTGAGCGGTGCCGGTCACCCTGCGCTGGAGGCCATCGAGTCGCGCATTTGGGAGGCGGCTCGTGAATTGGGCCTCGCCGACGGACTGGTGGAGAACGTCATCGCTCCCCGCCGCGTGCTCGAGGTGTCCGTGCCCTTCACGCGAGCCGATGGGACGCGGGGCCACACGACCGGCTGGCGGGTGCATCACAACACCACCCGAGGGCCAGCCAAGGGCGGGGTCCGCTATCACCCAGAGGTGTGCCGTGACGAGGTCGTCGCGCTCGCCGCTGGAATGTCGCTCAAGTGCGCGCTCATGAATCTCCCGCTGGGAGGCGCCAAAGGTGGGGTGGCGATCGATCCGCGCACGCACACCTCGAAGGAGCTCGAGCGGATCACCCGTCGGTACACCACCGAGATCTTCCCGCTCATCGGCCCGGATAAGGATGTTCCGGCGCCGGACGTCGGAACCAATGCCCAGGTCATGGCTTGGATGATGGACCAGTACTCGATGGCGATGGGCTACGCGGTGCCCGGAGTCGTGACCGGTAAGCCGATCGAGCTCTACGGGTCACTCGGCCGCGAGTCGGCGACAGGTCGGGGCGTCGTGGAGGCGGCCTCGCTCGCCGCCGAGGAGATGGGTATCGCAATCGAGGGGGCACGAATCGTTATCCAGGGCTACGGCAACGTCGGCTCGTGGGCAGCGCGGCTCGCCGTTGAGCGCGGTGCCCGGGTGGTCGCGATCTCCGACGTCGATGGTGCGATCCACGATGCCGGTGGTCTCGACCTCGAGCGCATCGACCGCGCGCTCGCCGAGGGCGCGCATTCACTCATCGAGACCGGAGTCGGCGACGTGATCGGAGCCGGGGTCGAGGCATCCTCGGAGATGTTCGGCGTCGACTGCGAGATCGTGATGCCGTGCGCCCTGTCGGGGGCAATCGGGGTGGCAGAAGCGGAACAGTTGACCGCCCGGCTCATCGTCGAGGGGGCGAACGGGCCGACCACACCCGAGGCTGACCTCGTCCTCGCCGATCGCGACATCTGGCTGATCCCCGACGTGTACGCCAACGCCGGAGGTGTCACCTGCTCATACCTCGAGCAGTGCCAGAACTTCGCCCATCTGACCTGGTCGGAAGACGAGGTGAACGATCGCGTGGTCCGGTTGATGCGCGACGCCTACATCCGACTTCGGGATACCGCCGATGCCCTCGGCATCCGTCACCGGCTCGCAGCGACGGTGCTCGGGTTACGAACGATCGTCGACGCTCACCACCTGCGCGGCCTCTCGCCGAGCTGAACCCGCGTCACCGCGGGGAGAGCGGACCACCTCGCACGAAGTGCACTCGGTCGTATGCCGTGCGGAACGCGGTGACCTCGGCGCTGACGTCCTCCCCATCGAGCAGGGCGCGGGCGATCCAGTCGGCGACTCGTTCGGCTTCCTCGGGTCCCATCCCCCACCGGACCATCTCCGGAGTGCCGAGACGCAGACCCGGAACATCTCCGTCGGGAACCACGCCTCCCGGGACACGCGCCCCGGGTAGTCCGATGCCGCAGGCCAACAGATTCGAGTCACGCAGTCGAGCGGCGGCTCGCTGGCCTCCATCGGGGGTGGCGACCGCGATGTGATGGGAGTCGGTGAGGTCGTCACCGACTCCGACAACCGGCAAACCCGCCTCACGGAGCCGGCGGGCGAGAGCGCGGGCGGTATCGACCATGCGATCGGCATAGGCCGCACCGCACTCGATCCAGTCGAGCATGGTGACCGCGAGGGCCGCGGTCTTGGCGACGTCGAAGTTGGCGGTCAGGCCCGGGTGGGCGATCCCGGTGATGCGCTCGGCGAGCGCGTCGTCGTCGGTGCAGATGATGCCGGCGGGTGGTCCACCGAGGCTCTTGTAGGTGCTCATCGTCATGAGATGCGCGCCTTGGGTGAGCGGAGACTCCCATCGACGACCCGCGAACATGCCGCAGAGATGCGCGGCGTCAAAGAGCAGGTGAGCACCGACCGAATCGGCGACCTCTCTCACCGAGCCCACCGGATGGGGTGAGAGGTTGAGGCTGCCGCCGATGGTGATGAGTCGGGGCTGAACACGTTGGGCGAGTTCGGCGAGGGCGTCGACGTCGACGGTGACGCGATCCGCGTCAACTGGAGCCTCAACGATGTTGAGGCCGTAGAGACCGGCGGCTCCCGCTCGGTGATGGGTGACGTGTCCACCGATTTCGGCCGGCGGGACGATGACGGTGTCACCGGGTTGGCAGGTCGCCATGAAGGCGTAGAGGTTCGCGATCGCTCCGGAGGCGACCCGCAGCTCGACATGTCGGACATTGAAGACGCGACGGACGAGCTCGTCGGCAAGCAGTTCGATCTGCTCGATGGCCTCGAGGCCTGTTTCGTACTTATCTCCAGGGAGACCGAGCGAGGGGCGGGTACCGAGCCCAGCCGAGAGCAACGCCTCGGCTCGAGGGTTCATGACGTTGCTTGCCGGGTCGAGGTTCAAACTCTCGCGCTCGTGGATGCGGCGGTTCTCCTCGACGAGTTCGTCGAGTCTCGCCGTGACCCGGTCGAGGTCAGCGAAGGCGCTCTTCCCGTCGGTAGCCACCACCGGATTCTGTCATCCGTTGCGCGAGCCGACTCCCGCACGGATGCGCGTTCGTCCCTCGGGTAGCGGGGTCACGGCGGCGATGACGGCGACGGCGAGAGGAAGGATGACCACAAGGCGGGCGGCGGCTGAGAAGGACCCCGCGGCATCAGCGATGAGGGTGAAGGCGAACGGGGCGATGGCCGTCGAGATCACCATCACCGAGGTCATCCTCCCGCGCCAGGTGCCGAGGGTGGCGGTGCCAATCCACCGGGCGAGGAGGGTCCCCTCGCTCGCGGCCAT
>VMBT01001498.1_pt1 | contig 12434 bp, 10 predicted proteins | sample 4404301 | NCBI WGS metagenome assembly VMBT01 (sample SAMN12238535, study PRJNA552566) | marine metagenome | isolation source: Coastal seawater | place: USA: coastal Georgia, Sapelo Island | collected 2008-08/2009-08
CTTTTTTGAAGAGTTGTTAGAGGTCTTTTTGCGCTATTTGATTGAGACACTAATTATTCACTTGATATGCAACTTTCAAGTCTAGAATAAAAGCCTTACCTATTGAACAGTTTTTAAAATTCTTTAAATTTTTTCTAAATATTTTAAAATTTGTCAATGATCATAACAGGTATTACCAAATTAGATGAAATTTTTAACAATACTACTGGAATAATACTGGATATTTTTGGAAAAAATGGTTCGGGAAAAACTCAATTTTTATTTCAAATGTGTGTAAATGCAATAAAAAGTGGAGGAACAGTATTGTACATTGATACAAATTCTGGTTTCAGACCAGAACGAATCCTAGAACTGGCAAAAAAATTCAATTCTGACATCGATTTTTTAAATAAAATTTATGTTCATAGAGTTCTAAATACATCCGAACAAATTGAGTCATCAAAAAAAATTCTCCACAATGATTTTTCCCTTATAGTAATTGATAATGTAACAGATTTGTTCTCATTTGAATTTGCCAAGGAAAAAAATCTTTATGAAAAAAATTCATTATTTTTGAAATATTTTACAGAACTTACAGAAATTATAATCAATAAAAAAATTCCACTCGTGGTAACTAATATGATTAGAGAAATTGAAGGAAAGGAAATGGAAAATATGAAAACTGTAATAGATCAATTCACCCACATCAAAATTCATTTAACAAAATTTCCCAAATTTCACAAAGGTGAAATAAATTACCCTTTCACAAATGATGAGTTTCTATTCGAAATTACAAAAAATGGTTTAGAAAATTATGCTCAAGATATTTAAATCTGAATCAACGAGTAATTGAATGGCTGGAATATTTGATTCAATTCCTGTAATTACTGTAATCATGTTTGCTATTGGATTAGTTGGTGTAATTGTCTATGAAAAAACAAGAAACCCTACCTCAGATGAATCCGTCGATTGAATCTCTTTTTGAGAGTTTTGGTTTTTCTAATCTAACTGAAATTCAAAAAAAAGCAGTTCCAAATATTTTACAAAAAAAAGATTGTTTAATTATCGCTCCAACTGGTTCAGGTAAAACAGAATGTTCGGTAATTCCAATCTTTTCTCAATTGAAAAATTTAAAAAAATTAAATAAAATTAAAGCAATTTACATCACTCCATTAAGGGCACTCAATAGAGATGTTTTTAGAAGAATTACTGAATATGCTCACAAATGCGAGTTGACAATTGAAATCAGACATGGTGACACATCTCAAAAAGATAGAAAAAAAATTACAGAAAATCCTCCAGATGTACTAATTACAACTCCGGAAACATTAGTTATTTTACTCACTCAGCCAAAGTATCTTGAATCACTTTCTGATTTAGAATGGGTTGTAATTGACGAAGTACACGAGTTATTATCTAGTGAACGCGGTTCTCAATTATCTCTTAGTATTGAACGACTGGAATTAAATTCAAAACAACCACTGACCAAAATAGGACTTTCTGCAACTGTGGGAAATTTTGAGGATGCAGGCAAATTTGTAGTAGGTACAAAAAGAAAATGTGAAATTGTTCGTGATAGATCTGTTAGAAAATATGATGTAGAAATAAAATTTGTTGAAGGAACTATTTCTGATGTCTCTGATAAAGTACTAGAATACGTATCTGAATTAAATCTAAATTCGCCTATCCTATTATTTACAAACACTCGTGGAGAGGCTGAATTTCTTGCATCTGTATTAAAAGAAAAATCACAGATTCCAATTGAATTACATCATGGTTCTCTATCAAAAGAAGTAAGAGAAGAAACTGAACTAAGTCTTAGAGAGGGGAACAAAGGTATTGTTGTTTGTACCTCATCATTAGAATTAGGTCTTGATATTGGTTCAGTAGAATTAGTTATTCATTATGGTTCACCCCGTCAAGTATCAAAATTTGTTCAAAGAATTGGAAGAAGCAGACACAATAGAAATTCATCTGCAAAGGGTTTGATTATTACAAATAATCCTGATGATGAATTTGAAGCACGCGCCATTTTACAAAGAATTGATGAAAATTCAATTGAAGAACAAAAAATTCATGATGGTTCTCTAGATGTTCTTGCTCATCATATTGTTGGATTGACAATGCAAATTGGAAAGATAACTGTAGAGGATGCTTTTAAAATCTTTACAAGAGCCTTTCCCTTTAGAAATCTAACAATTAAACAACTTGTTGATGTACTAGACTTGCTTGATTCTAATTATTTGATATTTTTTGATAGAACCGAAATGTGTTTTTGGAAAAAAGGAAGATCATTCAAATATTATTTTGAAAATTTATCCACCATTCCTGATATTTTAAAATTCAAAGTTTTTGATAGTATTGGAAAAAAAATTATTGGAACTCTTGATCAAAGATTTGTTGGAGATTATGGTGAATCAGGAAATATTTTTGTTTTAAAAGGTTCTCAGTGGAGAATTCTTAATGTTGATGAAAAATCATTCACTGTAAATGTAGAACCCTTTAGAGGAGGTGGTATCACAGTTCCATATTGGGAAGGTGAAAACATTCCAATAGATTATAGAACCGCAAGAAAAGTTGGAGATTTTCGAACCAAAGTTCGAAATGGTACAGTTAAAATGAATAATGATTTGATTTCAAAATTAAATTTCAATGAATTTTTTGAAGAAAATATTGTACTAATTGAATCCAATAAATCTCAGGGTTCTATTGTTCTTCACACGTGCTTTGGAACAAAAATTAATTCTACACTATCAACATTACTATCCTCAATGTTTTCTTCAATGTTGGGTTCGGTAGTTGATTCTCGGTCTGATGGTTATCGAATTGTTTTATCATCTAGATCAAGAATCTCGGAAAAATTATTTCTCGAAGTTATAAAAGACGATTATGATTTAAATTCATTAGTTTCAGCATCTCTTGCTGGAACACACAATGTTAATTGGAGAACATGGTGTGTTGCTAAAAAATTTGGAATTGTTGGAAGAGGAGCTGTTTATGAAAGAAAATCTGCTAGATTTTTGTATGAAAGATATGCAAAAACTCCATTAGTGCAAGAAGCTTTAAGAGAATTATTTCATGACAAATATGATCTTGATGGAACAGATTTAATTTTAAAAAAAATTCATGACGATCAAATTATTTTGAAATGGATAGAAGTCGATCAATTCTCTAAACTTGCAGAACCCATTCTTGATCATACCTCAAAATATTATTCATCACCTGCGAATCTTGACAAAGGAATTTTGGATCTTGTAAAAACTAGATTAGAAAAAACAAAGCATAGGTTGGTATGTGCAAGATGTGGAAAATGGGAGAAAGTTATTGAAACTGCTGAGGTAAAAAATATCCTTATTTGTCCATACTGTAAGGGTCGTCAGATTACTGCTACATTTTATTCCGATTATGACTTGCCAAAAATTATTAGAAAAAAATTTGATGGCAAAAAGCTTACTGGTGAAGAAAAACATAAACTAGATCGTGCCTGGAAAGTATCTTCTTTGATTGAAAGTTTTGGAAAAACTGCTCTGATTGTACTTTCCGGTTACGGTGTAGGAGCTGATACTGGCGCAAGAATTCTGAGAAATATGGTTGATGATGAATATCTACTAAAACAAATCTATGAAGCAGAAAGACAGTATGTGGTAACTAGAGGTTTCTGGGATTCCTAGCTTTTCTTTGTAATACTTGAAAACGAAGTCAAGAATAACTCAATTCTTCCTTCTAAACCAGCTTTTGCATTAACTGCTGTAATTGAAACAATTTCACCTAATTCACATTTGTCAATTTCCCTTGCAAGATTTCTCCAACCTTTAACCCAAATTTGTCCCGTATCATCTTCAACAAACATTTCAGATAAAGAAATATTTTCTCCACTTTTGGTTTGAACTTCTCTTCTTTCAGGTTTTTTAATTATTATTGATTCAATACAAAACGTTCCATCAACTTTGATATCTGAAATTCTAGTACGCATTTGGGAAAGTGTTGGTATTTTTTCATCATTATCTAATTTTCTAACAAATGAATTCTCATCTAATGTTATGGCATTTCCATAAACTTTTGATGGCATACATTCTATAATCTCACCGACATTGAAATCTGAAATAGTTTTTGCATAATCAATAATGTTGAAAAGATTTCTTTTTTCATCAGAAGCTAGTACCATTGTCCTATTATCTTCATTAGAAATTGATAGAATTCTACTTATTACTGGTTCTGCTTCTTTTCCTCCTTCAATTTCGATTTGAGTAGCATCATTTCCATGAATTTCTAATCCTTGATTTCCATTTTTGATTCTAACACCTAATAGCCTAACTTTGGCAGATTTTGAAATCATATTTGGTATGTCTTTTTCATCTTTGCCCCAAAGAACAACTCTCATGTTGCTGCCTTGATTTCCTTTTAGGCTCATTCTGAGAGCTTTTCCAGGTAATCCTCGGGAATTTGTAAACTCTAAGGTAGTAATTAATCCGTCAATTTCTCCTTTAATAACCAAATCTCTATCTCCATCTTGTACTTGACTAATATCTTTTGAAATAGAATCAATCTGTGGTATCTCACTTGTTTCATTAGAAGTTTCAATATCTGAATAATTTCCAATATTGAGAGTTGGTGTTCCAGTAAGATCTGATTTCACATATGCTTTAATGATTTTAATTAAATCTCCTGGTTTGATATTTTCTATAATTGATAATTTTGCTTTTTCATCCCATAAAGTTACACTAGCGGTTGTATTTTCATCATAAACTGTCATAGTTCTTCTAACTGATGTACTACCATCTTTTCTAGAAAATTCTTTTTTAGGTGAAACATTAATCACTCTAGTTTCAAGTGTAATCTCTTTGGTTCCTGATGTAAGATCCTTTAATGAAGAACCATTTTTAGTTGGTTTTTCTAATGTTATGTTATAATCAGCAGCGATTAGAAAAATTGCTCCTTCATCAGTAAGATATCCTCCACCAATTTTTTCTTTCTTAATTCTGATTTGCTCATCAATAATATCTTTAGATAATTCTGGTTTTAACTCCATTAGTTTTTGAATTAAGATATCTACTGAGGACATTATTTTATTTATTAAAACTGCATTAATAAGAATTTCATTTTGTTGGATTTAAAATGATGATCGCATTTTGAATTATTTTATCACTATGGTAACTCAGTAACTACATAGGTAGCTAACACAAAAAACAGTCATGTCCTGCATAGAGGTAAAAAACCTTACAAAAAATTATGGAGATTTTAAAGCTCTTGATGGAATCAATTTTTCAGTTAAACCTGGTCAAGTTTTTGGATTTTTGGGACCAAATGGTGCAGGAAAATCCACAACCATAAAACTTCTTACTACCCTGATTAAACCAACAAATGGTTCTCTTCAAATTTTGGGAATTAACGCAATCCAAAATCCACTTGAAGTTAGGCACAAAATAGGTGTTGTTTTACAGCAACCTAGCTATGAACCAACTTTGACTGTAGAAAAATCTCTTGAAAAATATGGAATGATGTGGAATATTTCATCTGAGGAAAGAAAGAGACGTATGGAAAAATTACTAGTAGATTTTGAACTAGTAGAAATTAGAAAAAAACGAAATGAAGATCTTTCAATTGGGCAACGAAGACGTGTCCAAGTTGCACGTGAATTTATGCATGATATGGATCTCTTATTTTTAGATGAACCAACAGTTGGATTAGATCCTAGTGCAAGAAGAAAACTATTGGACTTTATCAAAAATAAAGTAAGCTCAGGTCTTACTATCTTCTATACAACTCACATTCTTAGTGAAGTAGAATATTTGTGTGATGAAGTAGCTATTATTGATAAAGGAAAAATCATTACAATAGATACACCTGAATCACTAAAAAAGAAATTCGGCAAAGAAAAAACTATCAAAATACATCTGTCTGAAAAAATTTCATCAATAAAGGAATTACTAAATGATATTAAAGAATGTGAAATCAATTTTGAAAATGGAACCAATATAATTATTCAATCTGAAAAATCTGAATTAGTATTATTAAAAATTTTAAAGATTCTGAATGATGAAAATATTGAAATTGAAGATTTATCTGCAGTTCCAACTAACTTAGAAGAAATATTTCTTAAAATGGTGAGAGAAAATGCATCCAATAATTAGATTAGTCAATAGAAATGTAACAATTTCATTAAATCCTGGATTTATTATTTGGCAAATACTTTTCCCATTAATTTACATTTTTGTTGCAGGTTTTGCATATTCTCCATTAATTCAAGCAGTACCATTTGGTGCAAAAGATTTGGATTATCCAGCATTTCTTGCATCTGGAATGATTGGCTTCAATATTATGAATAGTACCCTAGTTTCTGGAATAATAATTTGGAATGACAGACGTCATGGAATGTTTGAACAAATTATGTCTGGACCATTTACGAGAAGTCATTACATTCTAAGTAATATCTGTACAATTGGTGTAATAGGACTTTTTAGTGCTTCATTAATTACGGTTGTAGGTTATCCTGTCTTCTTTGAATCTGTAGAGTTTTCTATCTTTACCATACCGCTAATTGTATTTGGTGCAATTACTGGTTCAGTTCTTTTTGGATCTTTGGCATCCATTATCTCAACTAGACTTCGCTCAAGTGAAGGATTCAATGTTATTATCAATACCGTTTTCTTATTTTTTGCATTTGTAAGTACTGCATTCTACCCAGCAGAAGGGGCACCAGAACCACTCAAATCTGCATTTTATCTTAATCCTTTAACTTATCTTGTTGATGTTGTAAGAGCTGGCATATTTGGAAATATTACGGAGTTTGTTATTATGGAAATGTTGGTTCTATTAGCTTTAGCAGTAGGATTATTTACTGTGGCATCGAAGCTTTTGACAAAATTAGATTTCTGAATTATTTTTTTGATTCTGAAAACATCTTGTTAATTTTTCTAATAATTTCTAAATCAGAGTTTTCTATTAGATTAAGATTTGGAATTACACAATGTCCTCCAATTATTCCTGGATACATTTTGGGTCTATTTCCCAAGTTTTCATGAATTTCATCTGCAAATTTCCACATTTCATCAAAATCAATTCCCTCTTTATCACATATCATTTTAGTAATTTGTGCATAATTAATCAACCATCCATAATAGGTAGTGTCAACTAGAATCTTTGCTAGCTCAGCTGTTTTGAAACTGGACATCAATTGAATTTTTTCAAATCTTTTTTTCATCATATCAATAATTTTTTCATCCAAATTTTCTTTATCTGATGCAAAGAATTTTGTATATTTTTTTATATCCTCTAAAAATCTTTTATGAACTCCTCTCACTGGAGAATAAATAATTGGTGTTTTAGATTTTTCTTGAATTATTTTTGTGGTTCCAGGTCTTACTGTTGAATGAACAATTACAAATTCAATCTTTTCAATTTCCTCTATTTGTTTAATTGAAATTTCTACAAAATCTTTAATTTCTCCAGGCAAACAAATATGCAAACACTCGATTTCTGAAATTTTCTCCTCAGTTGAAAAATTTTTACATTTGGTTGAGTCAATATCTTTTCCAACACATGAAAATCCTCTTTCTAAAAGTAAATTATAGATAGTATCACCGACTTCACCCATTCCTAGAATTAGATCAGTCATGTCAATTCTTAAAAATAGCATCTTTTATTCGTGTTGACTGAAAATTCGAGTAGCCCGGCCCAGACTCGAACTGGGGTCAAGGGCTCCAAAGGCCCCTATGCTTGACCGCTACACTACCGGGCTGATATCTACAAAAATTACAACTCCCTTAATGAACTTTTTAATCAAAATTTGACTAAGGTTGTTTTATTAACTCAATTAATTTTTCAAACGGATCTTCCATTTGATTAACTATTTTATCTGATTTGATTTTCCAATATTTTTTATCTCTCTTGAAAATCATTTCCATTTGTTTTACAACCTTATGAGGGATAGTCTCTCTAATCACTAATTTCTTTTTTACCAAGAAATTTTCAATGATATTAGGTATTGCATTATATGAAATTGTAGGAATTCCCATTAATGCAGATTCTGCAGTCATGGTTCCACCTGAACCAATAAAAATATCCGTTTTCTCCAAAAGAACTTTTCCATCAAAATTCATTCTAAGAATTTCTGCTTTTTTACCAAATAGTTTCTTTAAATTTTTTACTTGATTTTGATATCGGGTTAAGATTACAATATTTTCTTCTTGATACTTTTCAATTATTATTTTAATGATGGGAATAATTGAATTTGATTTTTTTGCATATGATGCTTCTTCTTCTTCAATTCTAATTAGTATATTTTTCTTGAATTTTTTCTTAAAAGGAATATTATTTTCGTGATTAGTTATTCTCTGTTTTGTAACAAAGGCATCAATTGCATTATAAGTAATAATATCTTTTTTATCTATTCCAAATTTTGAAAATTCTTGTTTTGGAATTATTTTTGGAATTAATAATTTTTGGATTAAAGGCATAGTTAATTTCATCACAGCAGATGCATGAGGAGAATCACAAAAAACTATATGCTTAATTCCTAATCCAAATGAGATTCTTGCAGCTTCAGGAGATGCAAAACTTATCACTATATCTGGAGAAAATTTTGTAATAATGGGTAATAATTTTAAAATTCTTATTCCACTAGATTGTAATTTGTCTTTTTTTTCAAATCCACCATGGCTACCAACAATTTTGAGGCTAAAATCTCTGATTTTGGCTAATTTTTCAACTTCATGATAATGTCTGGAGGTGCAAAAAACATCATGTCTCTTACCAATTTTTTTTAAAATTTGCTCAGAAAAGACCAATTGTTTAGGAGTTAGAATATCAATCCAAATTTTCACGATATTTGGAATAATTTTTCAAGTTCAATAAGTTTTTGTTTGTCAAATATACTGATAAAATGTGGCTAATTCTAAAATTGTTGTTTATGGTTTAAGTACTGAAGGTTATGGAATTGCATCTCAATTAGCAATTAAGGGTGCTGATGTATACATTATTGATGAATCTACTCCATCTGCAATCTCATTAAAAGCAGAGATTGCAAAAACATATCCTAACGTGTCTTCTCTTAAAGAAGATGAACCTTTGTTAGCAATGGAACCAATAGAAGTAGCAATATCAAAAGCTGACTATCTATTTTTCACACCACGAATTAGGAAAACTGGACAAGATATCAAAACAGAAATTCATTCAAAATTCAAAGACGCTGTTGCACCTATGAAAAAAAATAGTTCTGTAGTTTTTACATTACCAACTGGATTTGGAGGAAATAATGAAAATATCTCTCTTTTAGAACATGTTACGGGCTTAACCGTTGGAAAACAAATTTCATATTTCTATTATCCACTTTCTGATATTAGTGAGCAACCAAAAATTATTGGTTCATTTAATGCCAAAGAAGATTCTGTGTTATCTGAACTTCTTAGTACTGGGAAAAAAGAGAAAAAATTCTCTGCAATTTCTTCATCGGAGCATTTTCACGCCATCAATGTATTATCAAGATTTTCTAGTCTTTGTAGTGTTTTAGAAGTATGCAAGTATGCACAAGATGAAATTACTAAAAAAGATCTATCTACTGATGATTTTCAACAAACCTATCTTGATAATATGATTGAAAATCTGCTTGATCTTAAAACTTTGGGAACATCTTTTGAAGGAGCAAACACATTGATGTATTTGATTAATGGAAGTGTAAAAGGAATTGATGGATACATTAAACGATTAATTGATGAAATACGTTCAACTTTAAAGAAAAATGATCTTAAAGCCAGTAGAACAAAAATTGCAATTTCCTGGACGATTGATCAACATTCAATGCGAGGAGACAAAATTGAAATGTTACAAACACTTACCTCGAAACTTCGTGATTATATTGGGGATGTTGAAGCTTATGAAGATCCTAATTTTGATTTGTTTCATTCTGATAAGAAAACCATAGTTGTTGCATGTTCCCAAAAAGATTTTGAAACAATTGAAAAATCCAAACAAAATTCTGAATTAATTATTGTAAAAGCTAATCCATTATGCGAAATTCTTCAATAATGGTATAAATATTCTATTTTGAAAAACTGGTTACAATGTCTGAAGAATTAGAATCTCAAAATGAATCTTCCACTGAAAATGAATCTTCAACAAATATCTCTCAAAATGAATCTATAGAATGGGAATCATTATTGAATTCTGAAAAACAAAAAAATCAACAATGCGAAGAAAAATTTATTCGATTAATGGCTGATTATCAAAATTTAACACGAAAAACTCAATCAGATATTCAAAATGGAATTAATGCTAAAGTGGATCAAGTAATTTTGGATATTTTAAAAATTTATGATGATTTTGTTAGAGCTCGTGATGCTTTTGCTGAAAATAAAACAAACACAACCGGTCTTGACTCAATTTTAAAGAACATGGATTCTTTACTCAAAAAATACGAAGTTACACCCATTGATGCAATAGGGGAGATTTTTGATCCGAACAAACATGAAGCCATTTCTGTCATTTCTGATTCAACTCTAGATGATAATACCATTACAAAAGAGATCAGGAAAGGATATATTTCTCAAAACAGGATTATAAGACCAACGTTAGTAGAAATTTCAAAAAAAAGTGATGATTAAAAATGGCAAAAGTGATAGGTATTGATTTAGGAACAAGCAATTCTGCGGCAGCAGTAATGATGGGTGGTAAACCAACAATTATTCCTGCTGCTGAAGGGGCTTCTCAATATGGTAAAGCATTTCCTTCTGTTGTAGCATTTTCAAAAGATGGTGATTTATTGATTGGAGAGCCTGCAAGAAGACAGGCTGTAACAAATCCTCAAAACACCATTGTTGCTGCAAAAAGAAAAATGGGTTCCGATTTTACATTCAAAATTCAAGATAAAGAATACAAACCACAACAAATTTCTTCATTTATTCTCCAAAAAATCAAAAAAGATGCTGAAGCATTTGTTGGAGAAAAAGTTGAAAAAGCAGTAATTACAGTTCCTGCATATTTTGATGATAATCAACGTCAAGCAACAAAAGATGCTGGTACAATTGCAGGTTTAGATGTTGTAAGAATAATTAACGAACCAACTGCTGCTTCGTTGGCATTTGGTTTAGACAAAGCTGGACAAGATATGAAAATTTTAGTCTTTGACTTTGGTGGTGGAACACTTGATGTAACTATAATGGAAATGGGAGGAGGAGTTTTTGAAGTACTAAGTACATCTGGTGATACTCAATTAGGTGGAACCGATATGGATAAGGTTTTGATTGATTATGTAGTAGATGAATTTAAGAAAAAAGAGGGATTAGATCTTTCAAGTGATCCTACAGCATTTACAAGAATTAGAGAGGCATCAGAAAAAGCAAAAATTGAATTATCTACAGTAATGGAGACTGACATTAATTTACCATTTATTGCACATGATCCTTCTTCTGGCGCAAAAAATCTTGAAATTAGATTAACTCGTTCCAAACTTGAGGAACTAATCAGACCAATCGTTGAAAGATGTAGACCATCAATCTCAAAAGCTTTGGAAGATGCAAAAATTTCTACTTCAGATATTGGTAAAGTCGTTATGGTAGGAGGTCCAACAAGAATTCCTCTAGTCAAAAAATTTGTAAGTGAAATAGTTGGAAAAGAAGTTGAATCTGGAGTAGATCCAATGGAAGCAGTTGCAATGGGTGCTGCAATTCAAGCAGGAATTATTGCCGGAGATGTTGCTAGTGATATTGTTCTATTAGATGTTACACCATTAACCCTTGGAATTGAAACATTGGGTGGTGTAAGAGAACCACTAATTGAAAGAAATACAACAATTCCTACATCAAAAGCCAAAGTGTTTACAACTGCTGCTGATAATCAAACTGCTGTAACAATTCATATCGTTCAAGGTGAAAGACCAATGGCAAATGACAATGTGTCTTTAGGAAGTTTCAATCTTACTGATTTACCTCCTGCTCCAAGAGGCGTTCCTCAAATTGAAGTAAAGTTTGACATTGATGCAAATGGAATCATAAATGTTACTGCAAAAGATCTAGGTACCCAAAAAGAAGCAAAGATTACAATTGAATCAAGTTCTAAACTCTCCAAAGATGAAATTGAAAAATTAAAACAAGATGCCGAAAAATTCTCTGAAGAAGATAAAAAGAAGAAAGAAAAAATTGATCTTAGAAATGAGGCTGAGAGTTATATCTATACAACAGAAAAATTAGTTAATCATGATTTAAAAGATAAAATCTCACAAGAACAAGGAATTAAAATCACTGATGCTGTTAAAGAAGTAAAGGAAGTTCTAGACAAAGAACCAACGGAATTAAAACCAAAGTTAGAAGCTTTACAATCAATTGTTAATGAAGTAACAACCGAACTCTACAAAAATGCCGCTCCTCCTGGTGCTGATGGACAACAATCTGCTGATGGACAACAATCTGCTGATGGACAACAATCTGCTGATGGACAACAATCTGCTGATGGACAACAATCTG
>VMBT01001501.1_pt1 | contig 12407 bp, 14 predicted proteins | sample 4404301 | NCBI WGS metagenome assembly VMBT01 (sample SAMN12238535, study PRJNA552566) | marine metagenome | isolation source: Coastal seawater | place: USA: coastal Georgia, Sapelo Island | collected 2008-08/2009-08
GGAACTCAGAAGGAGCATATGGATATTGCCGATGCTTGCAAGAAGATCTTTATGGAACAGTTTCCCACTGTTTCAGAAGCACTTGAATGGGTCTAAATAAACTATGCTATTGAGGTGAAATTTGGCAACTTATCCTGTAATTAACAAAAATACTGGTGAACAAAAAGAGGTGGTTTTAAGCGTTCACGAGTGGGATCAATGGAAAATAGATAACCCAGACTGGGATAGAGATTGGTCTGATCCATCTACTTGTCCTGGTTCGGGGGAAGTTGGTGACTGGCGAGACAAGCACATCAACAAAAACCCTGGATGGGGTGAAGTTCTTAAGAAAGCATCAAAAGCTGGCGGAAGTAAATCACGTATCTAATTAACACATGGCAAGGAAAAGAAAGAGCAGTGGAGACATCCAACCAATGGGGTCAGAAATCCCAAATGCTAGGTTGTTGAGAAAAAGGAAGAATCAAATTAATTCTGATAAATTGTTGGATATTGAACCTCTAACAGAAAATCAAACAAAATTATTTGACTCTTTCAAATCGGGACAAAATCTGGTATCATATGGATGTGCTGGTACTGGAAAGACTTTCATCACTCTTTATAATGCTTTATGTGAGGTATTAAATGAAAGGTCTCCATATGATAAGATCTATATTGTAAGATCTCTTGTTGCCACTAGAGAGATTGGATTTCTTCCAGGAGATCACGAAGATAAATCATCTCTATATCAAATACCATACAAAAATATGGTAAAATTTATGTTTGAGATGCCTGATGATCCTTCATTTGAAATGCTATATGCATCTCTGAAAGCACAAGGAACTATCAGTTTCTGGTCAACCTCTTTTATTAGAGGAACAACTTTAGATAATGCTATTATTATTGTTGATGAATTCCAAAACCTCAATTTCCACGAATTAGATTCTATTATCACCCGAGTTGGACAAGATTCTAAGATTATGTTCTGTGGGGATGCAACTCAATCAGATTTGATTAAGACAAACGAAAAGAATGGTATTATTGATTTTATGAAGGTTTTGAGAATTATGCCATCTTTCGATCTTATTGAATTTGGACCAGAAGACATTGTTCGTTCTGGTATTTGTAAAGAATACATTTTGGCAAAACTTGAACTAGGAATTAATTAATGATTTTTAATCACATTGAAACTGAATTTCCCACACTTACTAGGGAATTAATTGATGGTGTTCGTTATTATAAAGTTCCTACAAAAGAAGAGGTTCTACGACTTGTTTCTATCACTTCTGTAATCAGTCACTATAAAAAAGATTTCTTCCAAAAATGGAGAAAGAGAGTTGGTGAGGAAGAAGCAGATAAGATTACAAAAAGAGCAACAAGTCGTGGAACCGATTTTCACCTTCTTGTTGAGGATCACCTATATAATCGGAATTTATCCGATGTTCAACCTATTTCTGAGATTCTGTTTAAGATTGCCAAACCAACTCTAAATAGAATAAATAATATTCGTGCGCTTGAAGGGTCTCTTTACAGTGAATTTTTAGGAATTGCTGGAACTGTAGATTGTATTGCTGAATTTGACGGAGAATTGGCAATCGTTGACTTCAAGACTTCTGCAAAACCAAAACCAAGAGAGTGGATTGAAGGGTATTTTGTTCAATGCTGTGCTTATGCTTGTATGCTACACGAATTAACAGGAATATCTGTTAAGAAGTTCGTGATTATTATGGCTTGCGAGAATGGAGAGTGTGTTGTATATGAAGAATATGACAAATCAAAATATCTAAAAATCCTTGTTAAGTATATTAAAAAGTTTCTAAACGACAAACTTGCAAATATTTCTTGACATTTTTTAAATCATTTGGTATTATTAATTTCATTATTATAAGATTTTTATGCCCACAATACTGGAAATAATGAATAATAAAATAGAAAAAGAGTTCAATAAGATTCTGGGCGAAAAATTTGTTTGTCCATCTAAGTTTGCTCAGGAAATTGAAAAAATTGTCCAAGAAAACGATGATGTAAATTATATTGATGCCATTATCATCTTTTGCGAAAGAAATGGTATTGAATTAGAATCAGTTCCAAAACTTCTTTCAAAACCTTTGAAAGAGAAGATTAAATATCAAGCAATGGAACTCAACTTTTTGAAAAAAACATCTAAGGCACGTTTAGTATTTTGAAATTGGATCCCCTTAATTGCTATAAGACTTACCTTGCTCTCAAAAATCATTTTACAAAACCAAAATATGATTATTTGAGATATAATGGTAAAGTAAAGGCATCTTTGCAAGCATTCTATAAACGTAAGGATAGAATGTGGTTTGAAAAAATGAGTAGGCAAAAGACTGATGAAGAAATCGTCAGTTTTTTTGTCGCTAATTTTGTATTATGTAACGATCCAGAATCTTTATGGATTGGAGAAATAATTAATGAAGGAGAAAAAAGATTTTCTCTTTGGAAAAAAAGAACTCAATCTCTTTCTTATGTGTTTAAAGAAGAAATTGAAAAACTTTTTAGTGAAAATTCAATTGAAGACTTATTCACAATCAAAAATGGAAGTCATCCAAAAATATTAAAAGTATTTCTGCAAGGAAATATATCATTAGAAACTATGGTCATTCTTGATTCTATTTTTGGATATAGAAAAAACTTTGATAAAAAATTAGATGATCCTATTTGGAAATTTGTATCAATGAGAATTTTAAAGTATTCTCCATTTATACATATTGATATATTTAAGTTCAAAAAACTATTAAAGGAGGCAATATTGTGAGCTTCTTCGAATCAGAAGTTGTAAGAGCAGAAATGGCAGAAATTTCTGAACTTCAGGAAGAAATATATCACAATGTATATAAGTTCTTTATGATGAATAAAGAAGAAAAACTTCAACACGTTGATTTGCTACAAAAACTTCTTGAAAAACAACAAATTCTGTATACTAGAATGAGTTTATCGGATGACCCAGAAGCACAAGAGATGAAAGCAAAAGTTTTAGAATCTGCTGAAGCAATGGGAATTCCAAAAACTTCTGACATCAATATAATTTTTAGTAATATGTCAAGACTCATTGATACAATGAAAAAGGCTATTGACCAGGACTGAGGTCCGTGCTATCATAAGCAAGCGGCTAGGGAATCCGCACCAAAGCAAACCCCACAGGCCAAATACTAAAAAATACGAGGTACAAAATGTCATTCGAAAGTCTTAAGAAGCAGTCCAAACTGGGTTCTCTCACCAACAAACTGGTGAAAGAAGTTGAAAAGATGAACAACGGTCCTAGCAGCGCAGATGACCGTTTTTGGAAACCTGAAATGGATAAGAGCGGTGTTGGTTCCGCAATCATCCGTTTCCTTCCTGCCCCCGAAGGTGAAGATCTTCCTTGGGCAAAAATCTTTTCTCATGGATTCCAAGGAAATGGTGGTTGGTATATCGAAAACTCTCTGACTACTCTTGGTCAGAAAGACCCCGTAACTGAGTATAATCGTACTCTTTGGAACAGTGGTAATGATAAGGATAAGGAGACTGTTCGTAAGCAGAAGCGTAAACTCTCATATTACTCCAACATTTATGTTGTAAAGGATCCTGCAAATCCTCAGAACGAAGGTAAAGTTTTCCTGTTTAAGTATGGTAAGAAGATCTTTGATAAGATCATGAATGCTATGCAACCAGAGTTTGATGATGAAGATCCAATCAATCCTTTCGACTTCTGGTCTGGTGCAAACTTCCGCCTGAAGATTCGTAAGGTTGAAGGTTACTGGAACTATGATAAGTCCGAATTTGATCGTTCTAGTGCTCTGTTTGATGATGACGATGCTCTGGAGACAATCTGGAAAAAGCAGTATTCTCTTGCTGCCCTTGCTGCTCCCGATCAATTCAAGACCTATGAGGAACTTGAAAAGCGTCTGAATTACGTTCTTGGTATTGGAAAAGTTGCTCCAAAAGCATCTACTTATGAACAAGAAGATGCACTGGAATCTTATTCTCAACCCAAGAACCGTGAAGAAGATGTACTGAAAGAACTGGAAGACTCTTACAATAAGAGTAAGTCACTCACTCCAGAACTTCGTGAGGAAATCAACAGTCTTCCAAAGTCCTATCAGGATGATGAAGATGAAGATGATGCAATGAGTTACTTTAAAAAACTGGTTGACGATTGATTAATTATCATATAATCTGATATTATCAACTCTCTTAAGGGTAGGACTAATGTATTGGTCACTACCCTTTTTATATTTTAATTTAGATTCTACATCCTCTAAAATTAAAGGCAAATAATTATCTTTTAATAGAAAAATATTTCTTTTCTTATTTTCTATATTCTCTTCATATTCATAGTTTGTGATTCTTTGTTTAACATCTCTATTAAACAATAATTGCTTAGTATTTGAATCGTAATACTCAAGATAAAAGTTTTGATTTACTACTAATCCAGACTTTAAAATTATTTTTCCTGAAGAATCTTTAATCTCTTTTGTTTCGTAATGGTGAGTATTGTTAAGTGCTTGATAAGATCCATATTTTTCTAAAAGATATGAATCAAAAGATTCTTGAGTTAGAGGCCATTCATCGTAAAGATTTAAGATGTTATTCGACAGCATAACTACCCAATCTAATGTTTCATCATTATAAACTTTAAATGCCACATTATCAGGTCTTTCGTCCCCAACGATTATATACCTATTAAAGTATGAAAGATTTCCAAATATATCATCTCTTATTTTGCCTCTTTTAAAGAGGTTTTTTGTTTTAGAATATTCTGAGATTGTATTTTCATCTCTATTGATATATTCTAAATTTGGTATATTTCTAAAGTAAAGTCCCATTTTTTACCATCCGGTTCCTTTTAGACCTTCGTTGAGTTCATAATCATTTTCATAAATTGGATCAATTTCACCAAATGTCAAATTAATTTCATATTGGGTCATTGATCCATCTTGATAGGTCATATAATTACCATCTGGAGTATAATTTACGGCAATATCTCTTAAGGCAGCAACTTTAATTCTATTTAGATATGGATGATCTTCGGCAAGACTACCTTGACCAGTATAAACATAAGATATCTTAAATACATTTGGTGCTAATAAAAAGAGTTGAGCAGTTGAGAGTGCTGGTGCCATACTCTTTTTAAAGTATCTGATCATTTTTTTTATAACTATTGCTTCTCTTTGCTCTCTTGGAGTCAATTTGAAATTGAATGTAAAACTTCTCAACATGGGACCATTGAAAAGAAGTTCTAGATTGTTATTGATTGCTCCTCCAAGAGTTCTTGACAAAAGATTGTTTGACTTAACTGATTGCTGGACAAAATAATTTACTGCAAATTGTCTAAGTTCTGGACTTGCATTATCAAAAAGATCTTTTATTGTGTTGGCACCAGTTGCAACTCCACCATAAAATCCACCAAGTCCTGTTTTAGCTCCATCTATGGTTGAATATGCAGCACTTGCAAATGCTGCAGTGATTGGATTTAGTTCTCCACCACCCCAATCAACGGACATACCCTCAACAATTCCCGATTGAATTGGAAGATATATCGTTGCAAGTGGTTTTCCAGGATCTCTATATTCCATTCCAGGTAATGCTACGGATCCACCAGCAATTGTATTTTGATTTGTTAATCCAGATTTTTGATAATTTAAAATTTCAAATTTAATAAAATCTCCACCGTTTCCGTTTTTTCTATTTATTGGATAAATTAATTCTGAATCTGGATAATTATTTTTTCGACTTCCAATATTTGTATTTGTTGTTCCACTGCTGTTTGGATCACCATTTGACGGTGTTGCTGATGGACCATTCTGAGGATCAGAACTAGCACCTGGTTGAGGGTCTGTTTGAGCAACTGTTGGGGCAGTTTGCGTTGGTAATGCGTTTGTATTTGGATCCTTAACTCCAGGAACTGGATTTGCTTTAGTTGCTAAAAATGCTCTAGTGTTAAATGGTGAATTGGCATTTATAATCGCAGCTCTTTCATTGTTGAAAGTTTTAACACCATCGACATCAAATATATCTTGAACTTGTGCTTCTGTTAATTTTGTTCCGTTTAAATTGTTATATTTTTTTGTTAATAATGAAATATTGGTGACTGTCCAGTCATTATTTGCACCAACTTCTGCTAGTTTATCATCTCCAAAAATACCTCCATTCCCAAAAACTTCAGCTTGACCAGTGTCAGTATTTACTAAAATTTTCGTTGGTATTTTTTTCCAAGGCAGATCGTTGGTTATTTGAGCCATCAGATATTACTTATAGTATTATAAGTTCTTTATTTATATTTATAGGCCCAATTCATCTTCTGTTATGATTTTGAATTCTAACATACGATCTTTGCACCATTCTGTTGCTGCTTTCCACTTAGCAACATTTTTTTCATATGTTAGTGCTTCTGTAATAAAGGTTTTGTTTCTTTTTCTTGGAGTTTTAATCGGTCTTTTTGTTTGACTCTTTGGTTTAACTTCAATTACATATTTTTTTATTGCACCACTTCTTTCTTGTATCTTTACAAAGAAATCTGGAAAATATTTGTGAACTCTACCATCAACTGGAGAAACGTAAGGAATAAAAAATTCTTCACTTCCCCATTCTAAAATATTAACTTTCCTATCACAATATCTCATAAAACGAAGTTCCCAAGAACTTCTGTATACAATATTTCTTACATCACCTTTATATTTTTCCGGATTTTGTGGATGGAATTTGCCTTGGTGATATTTATCTCTCATTACCTTACTACATAATATATAAGTAAAAGTATTTATTTTAGTGCTATGGCGTCGAAACCGCTGCCCAAGATCGGTAGACACTACAAGGTGTCGGAAATTAAGCAAAAGTTATTGCACCCAGCACAAACTTCGGTATTTTCTGTCAATATTTTGACAAATTCCAATGTTAATAACTTTATTGGATTAGGTTCAAGGGATCGAGAGTCTATCAATCTGGCTTGTTGTGAAGCAAGTCTTCCTGGTTCTAGTTTAGCAACACACGAATCTAATAATGACTATCATGGAACAAGTGAAAAAATGGCATATCGTAGAATATACGATGATACACTTGATTTGACTTTTTATGTTGATTACAAATACAATACTCTTAAATATTTTTTAGCATGGATGAGCTTTATAGTTGGTGAAGGAAATTACTTTACTCAAAATGAATATATTGATCCAACAACTTTTTATAGAATGACTTATCCAAAGTCTTATAAAACACAGATTTCTGTCTTAAAATTTGAAAAAGATATTACAAGATCTTCACCAAAATATAGAATAGGTTACGATTTTATTGATGCATTTCCTATTAATATTGCATCAACACCAGTTTCATACGACCAAAGTGATTTACTAAAAGTGACTGTTTCCTTTAGTTATACTAGATATGTAATTGCAAGTGAATTTAGTCCTTATACAGCAACTGCAAGAACTGGTGCTGCACCTTCTACACAAGCTCCTTTACAAGCAGCTCAAAATACTGCTAACCTTTTCGGGGGTGGTCTTGATTTGGGTAATCAATTAGGTATTGAACCAATAAATGGATCAACTTATACTTTACCCGAAGGTCCAGGATATGCTGATGGTTTTAATCTAAATACATCACTTGTAGACATTCCAACACAAGATACACCTTTAGGACCACCAACAGCAATAGGATTAAACGATCAACAAACATTGAATGAATTATATCAGTTTGGACGTAATGGTGGAAGATCTGCTGCAGATTTTATAGGACCATTTCCATCATAACCACAATAAATAAAACACCTGAAACATTTATAGGACATTATGCCTTTACCAAAGATTTCTACACCAACATATGAGTTGGAATTACCTTCAACTGGTCAAAACATTAAGTATAGACCATTTCTAGTTAGAGAAGAAAAACTTTTAGTTCTTGCTTTGGAAAGTGAGGATACAAAAGAAATTACAACTGCAATTAAAACAGTTATTAAAAACTGCATTCAAACTAGAGGAGTTAAAGTAGAAACACTTCCTACATTTGATATTGAATACTTGTTTTTGAATATTCGTGGAAAATCGGTTGGGGAAGTAATTGAGGTCAATCTAATTTGCCCAGATGATAATGATACAACCGTAAAAAAAGAAATTGCGATTGATGAAATTGAAATTAAAAGAAATGATGAGCACACAAATCAAATCAAAATTGATGATAATTTGATGATGGAAATGAAGTATCCATCACTTGAACAGTTTATCAAGAGTAATTTTGATTTTTCTGCAGATGCAAATAATATGGATCAATCATTTGATTTGATTGTTTCTTGTATTGATAAAATTTATAATTCTGAGGAAGTTTGGGTTTCTTCTGATGTAACCAAGAAAGAACTGGTTGATTTCTTAGAACAGATGAATTCAACTCAATTTAAGCAAATTGAGAAGTTCTTTGAAACTATGCCAAAATTACATTATTCAACTACTATTAAAAATCCAAATACTAAAGTTGAAAGTGAGGTTGTTCTTGAAGGACTTTCTAGTTTTTTCGGATAGCCATGGTCCATATGGACCTTGCTAACTATTATAAGTTGAATTTTGCCTTGATTCAGTATCATAAATATTCATTGACTGAGATTGAGAATATGATGCCCTGGGAACGTGATGTATATGTTACATTATTGGAACAACACTTGGAAGAAGAAAGGCAAAAACAACAACAAAAGAGTTAGTAATTCATGGCAGCCGAGGATCCAACCCAAACTAAAATCAAAATTATAGATCCAGAAATTGCCAAACTTCTTGGGTTGGAAGATGACTTTGACCTCGATTATGATGACTATTTTTCTATTCTTCGAGAAAAAATAGCAAAGGCTGCTTTTGAAAAAGACTCAAAGTTATCTGAAGAAGATTTGGCAAAACTTGCCAATGAGAGAAAAAGAGTAAGAGATTTAAAAGATTATAAATTTACTACTGCACCAAAGAAAACAGTAAATGCAGATAGTTTCTTTGGAAGAAAAAAAGAAACAAATCAAGGACAAAATAAACCAATTACAGACTCATCAAAACTTTTAGGTGGTTCTCCAGGAGCAACAAAGGCAAGTCAGGCAGAACCAAAAGATGATGATGTAGAAGAACAAAAAGGTGATAAAGTTGATAAATTATCTAAATTTGTAAACGGTGATCTTTTAAGTATAGTTAAAGAGATTCGTAGTCTCACAGAAGATATTGTAAATATTTTTAAAAAGCAATCACAGGCAAATAAAAAAGCACAAGAAAGAAATAGAATTCAACAAAATAAACAAAAAAAGGCAGGAAGAGAGTCCAAATTAGAATCGAAAAAACAAGATTCAAAAGGATCAAAATTACTTGATAAAGTCACAAAACCATTTACGAGTATTTTTGATACTATAAAGAACTTTATTATGATGGTTCTTTTGGGATCTGCAGTAAATTGGTTATTCTCTGTCATTAAAAATCCAAAAATTCTTTTGCAGCCAGTACAAGATTTACTTGATGGTATTGTTGGAGTCTTTAATAGTATTCTACAATTTATTGATAATAAACTTATTCAACCAGTAAGGGGATTTATTGATGCTATAAATTCTGCTATAAAGGGATTTATTGATATGGTAAATGGAGCACTCAAGCTCATTCCTGGCGCACCACAATTACCAAAAGATCCAGATAATGGAGTTATTCCAAATATTCCTAAAATTCCCGAACTTCAAGCACCGGATATTGTTGGAAATAGAGAACCAGAACCAGAACAAAAACAACAATCTGCTCCCGGAGTTAATGTAAAGTTTAGTGGTGGATCTATTACTAAACCTAAACCAGTTCTTATTAAGAGTATGGGTGGGTCTACAACTCCACCCCAAAGAAAAACTCCTACTATTGGAAATGATACTGTTTCAAACGAAGGTGGCGTAGTTAATAACAATACAGTTAATACAAAAATATCTGGTTTGGGACCAGATCAATATTTAACTGCACTTTCTCTTGGTGAATATGTTTTGAAACCTGGAGCAGTTGACTGGTTGGGTGGAGAAGAATATTTGGATAAAGTTAATTATATGTTTGGAGGAAGATCTGAAAGAAGAACGGCAAGTATTGGTGATATTAATATTGAAGCAATGAACACTGGTGGTTCTGTTGGAGGTGGTAAAAGAGATGACGGTCATAAAGATGATCATAAGGGCGGTAATACTCCCACCACCAATAATGCAGAAACTAAGCAATCTGAATCGAATGGTTCAATAGAACAGAAATTAAAGCAAAGTGATCCTCCCAATAATGCACCAAAAGTTGAAACTAAAGAAGGTAGACAGTTAATTCCAAATGAGTATACGAAAAATACAAAACATACAACACACGTAAAGATTGGTGGTGATAAAAACAAGAAAAATTATGTTATAAGATATGAAAAAACCGGAGATACTTATATTGTAAAACAAATTAATAAGTTGGTTCAAAGTTCTTTCTTAGGATTAAATGATAAATTTACTGGAGTGAATCCCCAGAGTCCAGAAGGAAAATTAGTTGTAAACTCTATAGAATTAAAAAATTGGTTTAATGATTATGACAATATGGGTATTCTAGATCCTAAAAAAATAAAAGTAGAATCTCATAAAGATGCAGATCTTTGGTTCTGGTATTCTAGATCTTATAAAGCAAATTATGATTATTGGAGAAAAAAAGAAACAAATCTCTCTAAAAGGGAAATCGAGTTCCTGGCAGCAAGAGCAGCAGCAGAATTTTCTATACCAGGTAAAAATAAAGAAGGTGAAGGAGTAGATTTGTTACCAGGTGCAGACAACCCTGGAGCAGCACCAGAATCACTTAAAACAGTTGCTGTAGATTCTGATGTGCCTAGTTCTTCTAGTTCTTCTGCTTCTCAAGGATCTAAACAAGCAGTATATGATCCAAACTTTAGTATTCAAGGTGGAAAAGTAAAACAGTTTTATCTGGATGCATTAGCAGATCGTTCTTACACGGGAAAGGGGAATGCAAACTCTTCTCAATCATCTTCCAACTTCGTTAGCGGCAAAGGGGGTGGGTCAAGTATATTAGATCCTACAAAGACTGGGGCATCAATGCCACATGTATTTAAGGCAGCGCAAGCAGCAAGAGCGAAAGCAAGAGCAGAAGGTCTTCCTCCAAATAAAGTAGAAGCAGCAGCAATCAGAGCATCTGAACAAGCACTTAAAAATGGTCCACCATCAGTATTACAGTCAACATCCCAAAAGAGAAGAGAAAATAGAGGTTCTCAATATACTCCACCAAAAATCGAGCCAACAAAATCCCCAACAATTCCAAGTACACCACCATCTAAGTCATCTACAACAGTAATGCCAATGCCTGGTGGAGGAAATCAACCTCAAACCCAAACAGTTGGTGCTACGAAAACTGGAACAACTTCAGTACCGAGTATAAGGTCTTTTGATGATAATCAACAAACTATGGTAACAGTTGCTGCAATTTATAATATCTGGGGAATGTAAGGAGGAATTATAAATGGCAATACCAGCACTACTTATGGGAGCAGGAAGAGCAATAGCATCTCAAGGTCTGAAACAAGGTGTAAAAGGTGCTGCTAAAAATTTTGCTAAAGAAAAGGTCAAAGATATTGCAAAGAAAAAGGCACAATCATTTATACAAAATAAAAATAAAGATAAAGATGGTAAAGGTGGTGGATTAGTAAAACGAGATTCTGGCGATGGTGGCGGCGGTTCTGGAGGATTTTTTGGTGGTGGATCCGGAGGAGGTGGAGGATCTGGTGGTGCTTTAATACAAACTAAAAAGATTGATATTAAAAAATTATCTTTAATAGACAAAGAAGAAACTTCATCCGATCAAAAGAAATTTGATGGTTCAGAATTAATAGATGAACTTACAAAAATAAAAAGTAATTTAATTACTATAAAGAAAATTTCTAGTAGTAATTTATCAAGTTTTTTAAGTGAGCAAAGAAATAGAAGAAGAGCACAAGAATTTTCAAAAAGAAAAAATAAAGAAGATAATTTAGAAGCAACTAAAGAAAAAACTAAAAAACCAAAATCAATAAAAGGTATAAAAGGTCCAGGTTTTCTTGATCTTGTCAAGGGTTATATTACTAATGTATTATTGGGATCTTTAGTCAATTATTTGTGGAAATATATTCCTCAGATACTCAAAATGTTTGAGGAGATTGCAAATGGATTGACTAATGTCTGGCAAAGAGTTAGACTTTCAATTATTAGCGCAAGTGTTCTTTTCAGAAGACAAATTAGATTTGTTTTTAATCTTGGAAGAAAGATATTAAAGTTTGCAGCACCTCTTATAAAGAAAGCTGGTTCTATTGTAAAAAAAGTTCTTGGTTTTGCCGGAAAAAGAATTTTTAATCTTATAAAAGGGGCAGCTGGTCTTGCTTTAAAATTAGCAAAAAAACTTGTTCCAGGTGCAGTAAAAGCAGCTACTCCTATTGTTAAAGGTGCT
>VMBT01001503.1_pt1 | contig 12401 bp, 6 predicted proteins | sample 4404301 | NCBI WGS metagenome assembly VMBT01 (sample SAMN12238535, study PRJNA552566) | marine metagenome | isolation source: Coastal seawater | place: USA: coastal Georgia, Sapelo Island | collected 2008-08/2009-08
AATTTGGCACTTTGCCAAATGTCATGGAATTGCCATATCTATTAAAGACACAAACCGACTCATACGCAGAATTTCTTCAGGCTGATATTGACCCTTCGAAGAGGGAAAGAAAAGGGTTAGAAGAAGTATTTCATTCAGTTTTTCCTATTTACAGCGCGTCAAGAAATGCTGCTCTTGATTACATTAATTATGAGCTTGGAGAATGTTTATATACACCTGAAGAATGTAAAACAAAAGGTATTTCATATTCCGTTCCTTTATATGTAAATCTCCAACTTAGGATTATGGACAAAGCAACTGGCTATAAGACTATCAAAGAAAAAGGCATTAAAGACGATCGTGTTTTCCTTGGTGAGATACCAATAATGACTAAAGATGGAAGTTTTGTGGTCAATGGAACTGAAAGAGTTGTTGTTTCACAGCTGCACCGATCTCCAGGAGTATTTTTTGATCATGATAAAGGAAAAACACATTCTTCTGGAAAAGTTCTTTATGCCGCAAGGATCATTCCATACAGAGGTTCTTGGTTAGATTATGAATTTGACGCTAAAGATTTAATTTACGCAAGAATAGATAGAAAAAGAAAGTTCCCTGCAACGGCTATCCTTAAGTCACTAGATATGACCGATAAGGAAATCCTTGAATCTTTTTATGAAACGTTAGATGTTTCTGTAAAAGATAAAAAAATATCATTAAACATCACACCAGAAAATCTTAAAGGCAAAGCTTTTGATTTTTCTTTTGAGGTTAGTGGAAATGTGGTTACCTCAGGGAAAAGAGTTAACGCAAAAGTTGCTAATGATTATTCAAAACAAAAAAAGAAATCTCTTGATATCGAGCAAGAAGAATTTGTTGGCCAAATTCTAGCCGAAGATATTGTTGATAAGGAAACAGGTGAAATAGTTTACCCAGCAAATACTGTTTTAGAGAAGATGGTTCTAAAAAAACTGTTAGAGACAAATATTGATAATTTTAAAATTATCTACACCAACACAATTGATAGCGGTTCATTCATTGCGGATACATTGCGCAATGATCCAAGCAAATCAAGACTTGAGGCACTTGTAGATATTTATAGAATGCTCAGACCTGGTGAACCACCAACAAAAGAGTCAACAGAAATTTTATTTAATAATTTATTCTTCTCTTCAGATAGGTACGATCTATCAGATGTTGGCAGAATGAAGCTTAATTGGAGACTTGGAGTTGAAGACAGAAATGACGTTCATGTTTTAACCAAAGAAGACATCGTCACAGTATTGAAAAAACTTGTTGATATTAGAAATGGTAGAGATTCAGTTGACGATATTGATCATCTTGGGAATAGAAGAATTAGATCCGTTGGCGAAATGACAGCCAATCAACTAAGGATTGCTTTAGTCAGAGTTGAAAGAGCGGTTAAAGATAGGCTTGGTATGGCTGAGACCGAAGGATATATTCCTTCAGACTTAATTAATGCAAAACCTATAACTGCTGCATTTAAAGAATTTTTTGGTTCATCGCAACTTTCTCAATTTATGGACCAGAACAACCCACTTTCAGAGGTAACCCACAAAAGAAGAGTTTCAGCGTTGGGTCCTGGTGGTTTGTCTAGAGAAAGAGCAGGGTTTGAAGTTAGAGACGTTCATCCAACACACTACGGTCGAGTTTGTCCAATTGAGACTCCTGAGGGACCGAATATTGGTTTGATTAATTCCTTATCTACCTATGCAAGAACAGATAGATACGGATTCATTGAGACACCATATCGTGTAGTTAAAGACGGAAAAGTGACAGAAGAAGTCGTGTATCTTTCACCGATTATGGAAGCATCACACTACATTGCTCAAGCTAATGTTGAGCTTGATAAAAAAGGAAAAATCAAAGATGAGTTTATTACGGCACGACATCAGGGCGAGACCTCGCTTGTTAGTGTGGGAATGATCTCTCTGATGGATGTATCGCCTAAGCAGGTTTTATCTGTTGCAGCATCCTTGATACCTTTCTTAGAAAACAACGACGCAAATAGAGCATTAATGGGATCAAACATGATGAGACAAGCTGTCCCAACCCTTATTCCTCAAAAACCTCTTGTTGGTACTGGCCTAGAAAGACAAGTTGCTCGCGATTCAGGGGTTTGTGTAGTAGCAAACAATGCTGGAATAGTCGACTCAGTAGATGGTGGAAGAATAGTTGTAAAAGTTTCAGGCGGCGATGACGTTGGTGTTGATATTTATAATCTCATTAAATACACACGATCAAATCAAAATACATGCATTAACCAAAGACCACTGGTGAAAAAAGGCGATCAAGTAAAAGCAGGCGATATTATTGCTGATGGCCCATCAATAGATCTCGGAGAATTGGCAATTGGCCAGAATATGAGGATTGCATTTATGCCGTGGAATGGTTTTAACTACGAAGATTCCATACTAGTTTCAGAAAAAGTTGTTCAAGAAGACAGGTTAACAAGTATTCATATACAGGAGCTTACTTGTATAACAAGAGATACTAAATTAGGTATGGAAGAGATCACTTCCGATATTCCTGGAGTAAGTGAGTCTGCTTTATCGAAACTTGACGAGAATGGAATCGTTTATGTTGGAGCTAAAGTTGAAGCTGGTGATATTCTTGTTGGTAAAGTCACTCCTAAAGGTGAATCGCAACTTTCTCCAGAAGAGAAATTGCTTAAGGCTATCTTTGGTGAGAAAGCTTCAGATATTAAAGACACATCTTTAAGAGTTCCATCAAGTGTAAGTGGTACAGTTATTGACGTTCAGATCTTCACTCGAGATGGTGTGGACAAAAACCCAAGAGCAAAAAGTAATGAGTCTCTAATGGTTTCTGAGTACACCAAAGATCTTGATGATGAGATGAGGATTGTTACTAACTCATTAAAAAACACAATTATTCAAACCTTTAAACAAGAAAAACTAATCACTGATAAAGGGAAATATACGCAAGATTCACTCGAAGAATTAGATCTAGAGGCCTTGCTAAAACTTAAAGTTAAGAGCAAGAAGATTACAGACCTTCAAAAAAATGTTGCTGATCAATTTAAAAGATATCAAGCACAGAACAAAGAGAAGATGGCTGTATTCAAGAAAAAAATTGAGGGTGGCAATGATCTTGCACCAGGAGTTTTATCTGTTATCAAAGTTTATTTAGCTGTGAAAAGAAGAATTCAGGCTGGCGATAAGCTTGCTGGTAGACATGGCAACAAGGGTGTAATCTCAAGCATCATCCCTGTTGAAGATATGCCATATGACGAAAATGGTGAGCCAGTAGATGTTGTCTTAAATCCTCTTGGCGTTCCATCAAGAATGAATGTTGGACAAATACTAGAAACACACCTTGGGTTAGCTGCTAAGGGTCTAGGAACCAAGATAGATCAAATGCTCAAGTCCAAAGAAAAGTTTGAGAACGTTAAAAAAGTATTGAATGATATTTATTCATTCGGACCTAGAGAAGACGACGACATAGGATCACTGAAGGATTATGAAGTCAAGGAGCTTGCCGATAACCTTAGAGATGGTGTTCCATTTGCTACCCCAGTTTTTGATGGAGCAAATGAGTACCAGGTTAAAGAGCTTTTAAAATATGCTGGACTTCCTGAAAGTGGTCAATTCACTTTGTTTGATGGAAGAACAGGTGAACAGTTTGATAGACCAGTGACAGTTGGATACATGTATATGCTTAAACTGAATCACTTAGTTGATGATAAGATGCATGCAAGATCAACTGGTTCATATAGCCTTGTAACACAACAACCTCTTGGCGGAAAAGCACAGTTTGGAGGCCAAAGGTTTGGTGAGATGGAAGTGTGGGCTTTAGAAGCTTACGGTGCATCCTATACATTACAAGAAATGCTAACTGTGAAATCCGACGATATCATCGGAAGATCAAAAGTTTACAAGAATATTGTCGATGGTAACTACGAAGTTGAATCAGGCGTGCCGGAATCATTTAATGTTTTAAGTAAAGAGATAAAAGCATTGGGAATAAATTTAGAATTGGAGGACTCTTCAGAGGGATAATATGCAAGACATTATTAAGAATATAAATAGAACTTCTAAGAGAAATTTTGATTTAATTTCATGTGGTCTAGCATCTCCACAGATGATTAGATCATGGTCATGGGGAGAGGTTAAAAAACCGGAAACAATTAACTACAGGACATTTAAACCAGAAAGGGACGGCCTATTCTGTTCCAGAATATTTGGACCTATCAAGGACTTTGAATGTCTATGCGGCAAATATAAAAGAAGAAAACACAGAGGTGTTATATGTGAAAAATGTGGCGTAGAGGTTACAGCTACAAAAGTAAGAAGAGAGCGTATGGGTCACATAGATCTAGCATCTCCGGTCGCACATATTTGGTTTCTAAAATCATTGCCATCTAGGATTGGTTTATTTCTAGATATGACTCTCAGAGAAATTGAGAGAGTCTTATATTACGAAAGTTTTGTTGTTGTTGAGCCTGGAATCACAGATCTTAAAAAAGGTCAGCTTTTAACAGAAGATGAATATTACGAAGCTCTAGATGAGTACGATGATGATTTTACTGCGATGATGGGAGCTGAAGCAGTTCAGATCCTCTTAGCAGATGTGGATGTTGAAAAGTCAATACAAGAAATTCGTGAGGAGCTATCAACAAGCGGGTCAGAGACAAAAATCAAGAAACTGCAAAAAAGACTAAAACTTATGGAAGCATTCAGAGATAGTGGGCAAAAACCTGAATGGATGATTATGAATGTATTGCCTGTATTGCCTCCGGATCTAAGACCTTTGGTTCCATTAGATGGCGGTAGGTTTGCAACTTCTGATTTAAACGATCTCTACAGAAGAGTTATTAATAGAAACAATAGATTAAAAAGGCTACTTGAATTAGGCGCTCCTGAAATAATAGTTCGAAATGAGAAAAGAATGTTACAAGAATCAGTTGATGCATTGCTTGATAATGGTCGAAGAGGAAGAGCTATTTTAGGCACCAATAAGAGACCTTTAAAATCTTTAGCAGATATGATCAAAGGTAAGCAAGGAAGATTTAGACAAAATCTTTTAGGTAAAAGAGTTGATTACTCTGGAAGGTCCGTTGTTGTATCAGGACCTACTTTAAAACTGCACCAGTGCGGACTACCTAAGAAGATGGCTCTAGAGCTTTTCAAACCATTTATATTTAACCGCTTGGAGCAAAAAGGCATAACCATAACTATTAAAGCTGCAAAACAGCTAGTTGAAGAAGAAGCCCCAGAAGTTTGGGATTGTTTAGACGAAGTAATAAGAGAGCACCCAGTTTTATTAAATAGAGCTCCAACATTGCATAGGCTAGGAATTCAAGCATTTGAGCCTGTATTGATTGAAGGAAAAGCAATTCAGTTGCATCCATTGGTGTGCGTCGCATTTAATGCTGACTTTGACGGTGACCAAATGGCAGTGCATGTCCCTCTATCAATTGAAGCTCAGTTAGAGGCAAGAGCTCTTATGATGTCTACAAACAACATTCTTTCTCCTGCAAGTGGTGAGCCAATTATTCAACCTAACCAGGACGTAGTGCTGGGAATTTATTACCTAACAAAAGAAAACAATAATTCTATAGGGCAAGGCAGAGCATTTGTTGATGTGCATGAGGTAAAAAGAGCTTATCTAGAAAAACAGGTGAGTTTGCATACAAAAATTAAAGTTAGAGTTTTAATAGATGACGAGAAAAAAGTAGTTGAAACTACAGTTGGCAGATGTTTGTTATTCGAGATTATGCCAAATGGCATTAGCTTTGACCGAGTCAATAAAACACTGAAGAAAAAAGACATACTAAATCTTATCTCAGATGTTTATAGGAATTTTGGACTGAAAGAATCAGTCTTATTTGCAGACAGTCTGATGTATCTAGGTTTTGAGTACTCAACATTATCTGGTGCCTCAATTGGAGTTAACGATTTTGAAATACCAGATGATAAAAACTTAATTATTGATGATGCTCAACAAGAAGTTCAAGGCATTGAACAACAATTTGAATCTGGATTGCTAACAAAAGGTGAAAAATACAACAAAATTATTGATATCTGGTCTAGAACAAATGAGAAAGTTGCGGCTTCAATGATGGGTGCACTTGGCGATAAGGTTGAAGTTGATAAGGATGGCAATGAGACATTAATTCCATCATTCAATAGTGTATTTATGTATGCTGATTCAGGTGCTAGAGGCTCTCCAGCTCAGATAAGGCAGCTTGCAGGAATGAGAGGCCTTATGTCTAAACCAGACGGCAGCATTATTGAAAGTGCAATTACCAGTAACTTCAGAGAAGGTTTATCTATGCTGGAATACTTCACATCAACACATGGAGCCCGAAAAGGTCTTGCAGATACAGCTCTGAAAACTGCTAATTCAGGTTATTTGACTAGAAGACTTGTTGATGTCTCACAAGATGTTGTTATTACAGAAGATGATTGTGAAACATCTGATGGAGTTACAGTAGAAGCAATCATTGATGGCGCATCTGTAATACAAACCATATCAGAGAGAATCCTGGGAAGAGTCTTGCAAGAAGATATTGTTAAAGATAAGGAAGTTCTATTCGAGAAAGGACACTTGTTTGATGAAGAATCAGCAGTCATGTTGCAAAACTCAGGTATTAAAAAGGTAAAAATAAGATCTCCAATAACATGTGAAGCAAAATTAGGTTTGTGTGCAAAATGTTATGGAAGAGATTTAGCACGCGGTCACCTAGTGCATATAGGAGAAGCAGTTGGGGTTGTTGCTGCCCAATCTATTGGTGAGCCAGGTACTCAGCTAACTATGAGAACATTCCATATTGGAGGAGCAGCATCAGGATCAGCTGAAGATGATTCTGTTACAACTCTGAGAGGTGGTACGGTAGTCTTAGAATCTTCCCTAAAAACCGTTGAAAAGAAAAATGGTGAAGCCATTGTTATCTCAAGAAATGGAGTTTTAACAATCCAAGACGAAGATGAAAATTTGCTAGAAAAATACTCTATTCCTTACGGAGCAGAACTACTTCATACCAACAATGCTAAAGTTGAGCCAGGAACTTTAATTGCTAAGTGGGATCCTCTAACACTTCCGATTATATCGGAGGTAGATGGAACCATTTCATTTAATGACCTTACTGAAGACGTAACAATGAATGTTGATGTAGATGATTTAACTGGTGCATCAACTCGTGAAGTTATCGACGTAAATGAAAGACCACTGAAAGGGAAAGGAATGACACCATCCATTTCGGTAGTTGATGGTAAGAAGAAAGTTATAGCTAGCTATACGCTCCCATCAAAATCTATTTTGATGAAAAACAATACCAATAAAGTCTCAGTTGGTGAATTCATAGCAAGAGTTCCAGTTGAAGGAACAAAAACAAAAGATATTACTGGTGGTCTACCAAGAGTTGCCGACCTGTTTGAAGCCAGAAAGCCAAAAGATGGAGCAATTTATGCTGAGGCATCTGGAGTGCTTTCTTATGGTAAAGAGACTAAGGGAAGAAAACGTTTAGTTATAACTCCTGAAAATGGTGAGCCAACAGAAATTTTAGTTCAAAAATACAGAGCTGTATCATTCTTAGAGGGCGATACTGTTGAGAGAGGCGATATTCTTTGCCACGGCCCAGTTGATACGCACAGTCTGCTTGCTTTGCATGGAGTTGAAGAGCTTGCAAAACATTTGATTGCTGAAGTTCAAGATGTTTATAGATTACAGGGTGTTGTTATAAACGATAAACATATTGAAGTTATTTGCAGACAGATGATGAAGAAAGTTACTGTTACAGATTCTGGAGATAGTGATTATTTAGAGGGTGATGTTGTACAGCTAGGAGATATTAGAACCATTAATGCTAATCTTGAAGCTTCAGACAAAAAGCCAGCTAAATTTGAAAGAATGTTGCTAGGGATTACTAAGGCTGCTTTATCTACAGATTCCTTTGTGTCAGCTGCATCATTCCAAGAAACAACAAGAGTCCTAACAGAGGCGGCAGTAACAAGCAAAAAAGATAGCTTAAAAGGATTAAAAGAAAATGTTGTGGTCGGTAGATTGATACCAGCTGGAACTGGATTTGCAGCCAATCAAAAAGCAAGTGTATCTTCTGAGGAGATACAAAACATTGAGGAAGCATTGAAGAAGGAGCTTTTAGAAAGCTTTCAGTAATGATTGACCGATGAAAAACACTGCTTTATTATTCACTTTTTAAAAATGGCTACGATAAATCAATTAGTAAGGAAACCTCGAAGAACTAAACGAGCTAAGAGTGATGTTCCAGCATTAAAGAATTGTCCTCAAAGAAGAGGTGTTTGCACACGTGTTTACACAACAACACCAAAGAAACCAAACTCAGCTTTAAGAAAAGTTTGCAGAGTCAAATTAACTTCAGGTTTTGAAGTTACTTCCTACATTGGTGGTGAAGGGCATAATCTTCAAGAGCACTCAGTTGTACTTATTAGAGGTGGAAGAGTAAAAGACCTTCCTGGTGTGAGGTATCACACAGTTAGAGGAGCTTTGGATACTTCAGGTGTTTCTGAAAGAAAACAAGGCAGATCTAAATACGGAGCTAAGCGAGCAAAATAATATGAGAAGAAGAGCTGCACCTAAGAGGAAAGTAATTCCTGATTCAAAATACGAAAGCGAAATTGTCGCAAAGTTTATGAATCAATTGATGGTGGATGGCAAAAAATCAATTGCAGAAAAAATAGTTTATGGCGCATTTGACCAGTTGGAAAAATCCAGCAAAGAAAGTCCTGTAGACACATTCAAAAAAGTCTTAGATAAAGTTGCACCGGTTGTTGAGGTTAGATCAAGACGAATTGGGGGGGCAACTTACCAAGTTCCTGTTGAGGTTAGAGCAAAAAGAAGAACGGCTTTGGCAATGAGATGGATCGTTGAAGCTGCTAGAAAAAGAAAAGAAAAATCAATGCCAGCAAGATTAGCTGCAGAACTTAGAGATGCTGTTGACGGTAAAGGAGCAGCTGTTAAGAAAAAAGAAGACGTTCATAAGATGGCTGAAGCAAATAAAGCATTTTCACATTTTAGATTTTAATCATGGCAAGAAAAACATCACTAAACCGTTACAGAAATATTGGTATTTGTGCACACGTTGATGCTGGCAAAACCACTACAACAGAAAGAGTCTTATTCTATACAGGAATTTCCCACAAGATCGGGGAAGTGCATGATGGCGCTGCAGTCATGGATTGGATGGAACAAGAACAAGAAAGAGGAATCACTATTACTTCAGCAGCAACTACATGTTTCTGGAAGGGAATGGATCAACAATTTGATGAACACAGAATCAATATTATTGATACACCTGGCCACGTTGATTTCACAATTGAAGTTGAAAGATCACTAAGAGTCTTAGATGGGGCTGTTGTTGTGTTCTGTGGCTCTTCAGGAGTTCAGCCACAGTCTGAAACAGTTTGGAGACAGGCTAACAAATACGAAGTTCCACGAATTGTATTTGTGAATAAAATGGACAGAGCTGGTGCTGATTTTGAACGTGTTGTATCACAAATAAGAGATAGGCTTGGTGCCACTGTCGTGCCGATACAGTACAACATAGGTGCTGAAGATGAGTTCAAGGGTGTTATCGACCTAATTAAAATGAAAACTATAAGGTGGAGCGAAGATGATATGGGTTCCACATTTGAATACACAGACATTCCTGAGGATTTGAGTGCAAGGTGCTCAGAACTAAGAGAAGAACTAGTTGAAGCAGCAGCGGAAGCAAACGAGGCACTCATGGATAAATATCTAGAGTCAGGTGATTTGAGTGAAGACGAAATTAAAAAAGGTCTCAGAGAAAGAGTGCTTGCAAATGAAATAACATTAGCTTTGTGTGGTTCTGCATTTAAAAATAAAGGTGTTCAAGCAGTTTTAGATGCTGTAATCGAATTTTTACCAGCGCCAGATGAGGTGAAAGCTATTGAGGGCGTTAACCCTAAAACCGATGCTCCTGCCAAAAGATCATCAAGTGATGAGGAGCCTTTTTCAGCACTTGCTTTTAAGATTGCCACCGACCCATTTGTTGGAAATTTAACATTTATAAGAGTTTACTCTGGAGTTCTTAACCAGGGTGATGGTGTTGTAAATACTGTTAAAGACGAAAAAGAAAGGATTGGAAGAATGGTGCAAATGCACTCCAATAACAGAGAAGAGATCAAAGAAGTTAGAGCTGGAGACATTGCTGCATGTATTGGACTAAAAAATGTAACAACTGGAGACACATTATCTGATGCTTCTGATTTAGTAGTATTAGAAAGAATGGAGTTCCCAGATCCTGTGATTTCATTGGCTGTTGAACCTAAGTCAAAGCCAGATCAGGAGAAGATGTCAATTGCTTTAGGTAAATTAGCTCAAGAAGACCCTTCATTTAGAGTATCTTCTGATGAAGAATCAGGACAAACAATTATCTCAGGAATGGGAGAACTGCACTTGGAAGTTTTAGTGGAGCGTATGAAAAGAGAGTTCAGCGTGGAAGCCAATGTTGGTAAACCCCAGGTAGCCTATAGAGAAGCAATTACCCAAAATATAGAAGTTGAAGCTAAATATGCCAAACAATCTGGCGGAAGAGGACAATATGGTCACGTTCTCATGAGAATGGAACCATGTGAGGAAGAATTTGAGTTCGTTGATGAAATTAAAGGTGGGGTTATTCCAAAAGAATATATTCCAGCTGTTTCGAAGGGTGTGAAAGAGCAATTGCAGAATGGTGTTATTGCTGGCTACCCTCTTCAAGGTGTCAAAGTTACCTTATACGACGGTTCGTATCATGAAGTTGATTCAAGCGAGATGGCATTTAAACTCGCTGGCTCAATGGCTGCCAGAGATGGAGCTATGAAAGCGAAACCAATTTTACTTGAACCAATGATGGATGTTGAGGTTGTTACGCCAGAAGACTATATGGGAGACGTGGTTGGTGACCTAAATAGAAGGCGCGGACAAGTTCAAAGCATGGATGATTTGCCTTCTGGAAAGGCTATTAATGCACTTGTTCCATTGTCTGAAATGTTTGGATATGCAACAGATTTAAGGTCAGCAACTCAAGGTAGAGCTACATATACCATGGAGTTTAAAAAATACTTAGAAGTTCCTTCAAATTTGACCGAACAAATTATCAATAAGAATTAATAATATTCTTTGACACTCCCTCTCTAAAGCCTTAAAATCGTGGTCTTTCGAAAATTAAAAGGGATATGGAACAGCAAAAAATTAGAATTAAATTAAAGGCTTTCGACCACAAGTTGATCGATAAGTCTACAAGAGAAATTCTAGATACAGTAACTAAAACTGGAGCCAAAGTTGTTGGCCCTATTCCACTTCCTGTGAAGAAAGAGAAGCTCACAGTTCTTATATCCCCACACAAAGACAAAGATGCAAGAGATCAATATGAAACCAGAACTCATAAAAGACTCTTTGATATTGTAAACCCAACAGAACAAACAGTTGATGCTCTAATGAGACTAGATATAGCCGCTGGAGTTGACGTCAAAATTACACTTAATTAAAAATGCTTGGCTTAGTTGGAACAAAAAAAGGTATGACGCGCGTCTTTAAAGATGATGGAGCATCGGTTCCTGTTACTGTCATTGAGGTTTGTAAAAGTAAAATAGTACAAAGAAAGACAGAAGAAAAAGATGGGTATTTTGCAATCCAAGTTACGTATGGTTCCAAGAAGAGTGTTTCAAAATCTAATCAAAATAAATTTAAAGATGATGATGAAAAGGGTGGCTACTTAACTGAATTCAGTCTTAGCGAGGAAGAGTTTAATAGCTTAGCCGAGGTTTCAGAGATTTCACTAAAATGCATTGAAAGCCCATCAGTAGTCGATGTTTCTGGCATATCAAAAGGTAAAGGTTTTGCCGGTGTTGTTAAAAGACATAATTTTAAAACACAAGATGCAACGCATGGTAACTCACTATCACATAGAGCACCTGGTTCGATTGGCCAATGCCAGTTCCCTGGAAGAGTTTTCAAAGGAAAAAAGATGGCAGGGCAAATGGGCAACAAAAAAGTTACCATACAGAATCTAGAAATTGAGAGTGTAGATGCAGATGACAATATTCTTTTAGTTCAAGGAGCAGTACCAGGATCCATAGGCTCTTTTCTAAAAATTCTTCCGTCAATAAAAAATAATACCAATGAAATATTTGTTGTTTCTGATAAGCCTGAAGAAAAGGATAATCAAAATGTTGGCGTAAGTGGTGAAAATCTAAATACTGAAGTTGAAGAGGAAGTGAATGCAACCCCAGAAGAAACCTCAAAAGAAGAAATAGTAGCAAAGACTAGTTCTGAAGATACAGAAAAGAAAGAGACAGCACCTCAGGAAAGCAGCAAAGATACAAAACATCAAGATCTAGAACCACAGGAAGTTCCTGAAGAAGATCAAAAAGGAAAAGAAAATGCCTAAAGCAGCAGCA
>VMBT01001507.1_pt1 | contig 12371 bp, 16 predicted proteins | sample 4404301 | NCBI WGS metagenome assembly VMBT01 (sample SAMN12238535, study PRJNA552566) | marine metagenome | isolation source: Coastal seawater | place: USA: coastal Georgia, Sapelo Island | collected 2008-08/2009-08
AAACAGAATTATAATTTTTTAGAGTAATATATTCATAAATTCTTAAATAATTTTTTTACCGCATCATATTGACGAGAGAATGCTTTTCTGCCTAGTATAGACCTAGAATTTGTTTCACTCTCGTCAATTCATTTTGAGACTATTCAAAAAATAAAATTAGGTGGAACAAATCAAATTCTTGTCTAAAATCACCATATTAGATTCACGAATAACGTTACATTTTCAATTGTTTAGAGTTTAGTTCTAAAATAATTTTTAAATAATATTAGAAAAGCGAGAAGTAGTTGAGAAACTTTTCAGTTTTGGCATTATTTTCAATTGTGGTAGCTTTTACGATAATCGGTACTTTTGGAATCCCAAATGCGTTTGCTTATGATAACGGATACAAAATGATTGATGATGTAACTCCTGTTCTAACATTTACCTTTAGAGATGGTGTTGAAACACATTCTTTTCCAGTATTTGATATGGGTGAGAATTTTGTAGATGACGACGGAGTTTCATTCTATGTTGAAGGAAATGTGGAAAAATCCCCCTTATTGCACAAGGCATTAGATGAGGCATACAAGTACAGATTCTCAAACAATGCATTTGATTACCAATTCAAGTATTTTGATGTTGACGTGGAATTTGTAAAAAACGACCAATCTATTATCTCATTTGATTATAACAATTGTAGAATCGGTAATTATCAAATTGAAACTCTTGATTCTAATGATGCTGAAAGTTTTTTTGCAAAGGTTGGATTTGCAATTGTAGATAAAATTAACTTTGTTTGTAGTGGGGTGAACTTTAATGATGAGTTTACAATTCCCGCTAAAAAATTTACAGATTTTGGTTCATCTGGATTCAATTTTGCAAATGAAATGAGAACTGTAATTACATTCAGTTTTAATGATGGGTATGAAAAAATAGAATTCCCAGAATTTGATTTGATTTCTGCATATAGTGAATCAGACAACAACATAGTTTCGGAATTTAATGTTGGAGGAGTTTTAGAATACTATCCACTACTTTACAAAGCAATTGATGATGCAAGAAGTGTCTCTGGTGGATCTTATTCAAATAATGAAGACTTTGATGCACTTGTTGAATTTACCGATGGTACTCAAACATTACGAGGGCTTGATTTTAAGAAATGCCTAGTTAGAGATGCTCAAATTGATACTCTGACTGACAAAGAAGAAGGATTTATTGGAAAAGGAGCATTTGTGGTCACTCATCAATTAGGATTCACTTGTTCAGGATTAAAACCAATCAATGATCTTTATGATAATTTACGAGGTGATTCTCCATCATGGAAAGTGTCAAAATTACATCATACCTATCATGAACCAATTGACAATACTGCCAAAGAACTAGAGGTTATTGCCACATTTACCTTTGCAGATGGAATTGAAGAAATAGAGTTTTCCATGTTCAAACAAGCTGAGGTATTGACAAGCACCGTAAATGTAAATAATGAGAACGGTAACACAAATGTTGCAGCTCAAAAGTTTACCAAAAAAACTGTGGCTCCGACTTTTGAAATGAGAGGAATTGCAGGCAACTATCCAATGTTATACAAACATGTTGATGACGGAATAAAAATTCAAAGCGTAAAGGGAACTCAAATGAAAAACTTGGCAGATATTGATATTGAAATTTTATCTGACGGACAAGTAATTCGTGGGTTTAACTATTCAGATTGCAGGGCAATAGATTACAGATTTGTAACTCAAACTGGTTCATCGCCTGAAGAAAGTTACACGAAAAGTCAATTTGCGTTAGTAAATATATTTGACTTTGAATGTCTTGGATACCATCCAAACAATCCAATTTATGATGCAATGTTTGTTATTCCAAAGGCAGACAACACTAGTACCAATGACCTTCGAAACACTGATCGTTGGGAACGTGGATTCTTCGTAGACTAAACATGCTTCTGCGTAAATAAGTTATAAACTGATTTTTGTATTTCTTGGTATTGAGTATGAAAAGATATGTTGCTACAAGGGCTGCAACAATGTTTGGAGTTTTAATGATTACACTGTTAATCACAATTTCATTAGTAGGATCAAATATGGACACCATTCTAAAACAAGGAATAGTATTCCAAGTCCGTTCAGAAATTACTGAAAATCCAGCTATTGCAGAAAGTTTTTCATCAGTAGAAGAATTTGAAACATTTATCCAGAGTCAGATTGATCAAAGAACCAAAGTTTTAGGATTAGATGAACCGTGGTATTCGCCTCAAAGAATAGGTCTTACAATGTACAAAATTTTATTATTAGATTTTGGTCATGCCACATTTCTTACTAGTGATGCTGGTTCGTCAGATGTAAAAGATATCATATTTGAAAAACTTCCTAGAACAATTCTTTTATTCACAACGGCTACAATAATTATTTCAGTTATTGGTATTTTCCTAGGAGCATTATCTGCCAGTAAAGTTGGTTCAGTAATAGATAGAATAACATCAAGTTTTGCAATTATTAGTTCAAGTTTTCCAGTTTGGTGGATAGGAATGTTGATGATATTCTTATTTGCATTTACATATCAGATATTTCCTGCAAGAGCAACGCCAGATATTCCATCTTCAGATCCAGGATACATTGGTTCGCTACTATACCACATGGCATTACCATTAATCACAATTGTAATGATTGGTTTTGGTTCATGGGCATATTTGGTACGAAATTTCATGGTCGGAATCATGCAAGAGGATTTCATCATGGCAAAAAAAACAATCGGAATCAAACAAAAAAAGATAATCTACACACATGCATTGAAAAATGCTGCACCCCCAATTGTGACAATTTTGGCTTTGAGTTTATCTGGTTCATTAGGTGGCGCAATAATCACCGAAGCAGTATTTGATTGGCCAGGAATGGGAAGATTGTACTTTGAGGCAATTACAGTCATGGATTTACCTGTAATAATAGGAGCTACGTACATCCTGACAGTATTCTTTCTAGTTAGCATATTCATTGCAGATTTGCTGTATGGATACTTTGATCCGAGGGTGAGGACAGGGCAATGAGCAGTATAACTCCACAAGAAATCAAACAGGAATTTCTAAAAAGTAAGATAGGAATTGTAGGAATTACAATCCTAGGAATTCTGATTACAACATCAATTATTACAATAATTGCAATCCCAGTAGAAACATTTCAAGAATGGAACAATCCAGGAAACTGGATTTCATATCCAAAAGTAGCAATTCCAATTTGGGTGAATATTTTCATGACTGAAAAAATTCCAGAGCATAAAATCCTAGAAAACCCCAACATTCAAACAAAGTCAGAAGGAGAGATTATATTATCATCTCATAAATTTGGAGTGAATTTTGATTATGAGTTCTTTCCAAATGATTTCATCTATGTTTTTTCATCAGAGTACTCCGAATCAGCATTATTACAAATGTCAGTATTGAGACCGGATGGAATAGAATTAGAATTATTATCTACATCATTGCCATACTCAAACACAAAAACAATTCACAGTGAAAGAATTTTTTCAACAGATGATGCAATAAAAAAGAATTTGCTATTACAATCAGAGTTATTTGACTTTGATTTAGAAGGATTATCATCTGAAGATATTGTATTTTCAAATACTAAAATAAATGAACCTCTTAAAGGAGATTACATTTTTTCAATTGACACATACTCTGTAAATTCTGAAATCAAAAGTCACGAATCAAAACTAATCATTGGAGGAAAGGCATTTGGCATGATGGGAACAGATGAGTTAAGACGAGATTTAGCAATAGGACTGTTATGGGGAACACCACTTGCATTGTTTATCGGTTTGGTAGTCTCTATTGCATCAGTAATAATGGGATTATTGTACGGAGTGTATGCAGGATTTAAGGGCAAAAAAACTGATGAAGTCATGATGAGATTCAACGATGTAATCTATGCATTACCAGCACTTCCATTCTTGATAATTTTATCAGTAACAATCAGTAACAGCATATTCGTTTTAGTAGGATTCCTGATGGTTTTTGGATGGGTAGGCATTGCAAAAGTTGCCAGAAGTATGTCTTTACAAATCAAAACCCGAGGCTATGTAGATGCTGCAAATATGATGGGTCAGAAAAATTCTAAAATTGTGCTCAAACACATCTTACCTCAATTACTTCCATATGCATTTGCGAGTATTGCAATATCAGTACCAGCAGCAATTACAACAGAAGCAGGTTTAAGTTTTCTAGGACTAGGAGATCCCTCATTTCCAACATGGGGACACATACTTCATGATGCAAATACATTTGGTGCAGCTGCAAGAGGATTATGGTGGTGGGTAATGCCACCAGGAGTGATGATTGCCATTGCAGGACTTGCATTTGTGTTTATAGGAAATGCACTTGACACAATTGTCAATCCAAAATTGAAAAGATGATCAGAAAAAACTTCGAATTGTGTTTATTGCTGAATCATTTAGTTTGATAGTATAAGTTTGAGAGTTTGGATCAGTTGCTTTTGTTTGGGCTAGAATTTCAGTGAATTTTGTTTTTTCTTCTTCAGTAGCTCCTGCTTCGTGAGTACATAGATTGAATGCCTTTAGATTGAGATTGTTTTTTAGTAAATGTGATATGAATTGTTTATACTCTTCAGGATTTGTCCAATCTTTGTTTTTTTCACCACAAGCAGTTATCCAGACATCAACAGAGTTATGGAAGATTACCTTTTGGCGAATTTCATCTAGAGACATTTTTAGAAGTCAGCACGTTGCATTTTAGAGCCACATCTAGGACAAGAGCCTCCTTTGTGTTTGTTGTTACAAACAAGACACACGTAACGAACTCCGCCAGAACCGCCTTGGGAACCCATGCCAAAGAATCCACCTGTACCGCCAGCTCCAGAGTCACTACCACCATAGCCACCTCTCATGCGATTCATGTATCGTCTTCTCAAAATTAATGGAAACGCAATAAAGATTGCAAGTGCAGCTCCCAATCCATATGGGAATGGCAATACCATTTGCAGTCCTATACTGATAGCAAGTGAAGCAAATAAGAAAATCAAGTAAGTCTTGTAATTAAACAATTCATAGAAAGTACCTCCAAAAAGGTTATAAAGTTTTGTCAGTTTTATTCAGATTTCACTAGAATTTTGAATTATTTAATCGAGAGAGGAATAGTATTTCCACTACTATCCCAAGCAAAAACAGATTCATCATCATATGGGGATTTTACAATCAAAGAAACCAATCCAAAAAAGTTATTCAGATCAGTGACAGAAGGTTCAGCAGTGCCATTAGGATGAGAGTGTACAATTCCAACATAACTCATGTCTAAAGGCAAGAAAGAATTTGGAATTCCTGCAAATGTGTCTCCAGTATAATTAAACGGAGGAATTACAAGACCATCCACATTAATTTCTCCATTTTTTGATTTTCCTTTTAGAATTAAGACTATTTCTTCAGGATGTTTCATTTGACAGTATGAAAGAATGCTATCAAGAACTTCTTTTTCAAGTATGACCTTGCGTTCAATCTTTTTCTTTTTGAACAGCATGAGAGTAATCAGATTTTGAACTAATTTAATTTTAAGACATCAAAACTGTGTATTTTGTGTTAGAAAATGTTCTAAGTTTTTTCTCAATTTGAGAAACAAGTTGAGGAATACTAGTGTCAATCTCATCAACTTCACCTTGAAAAGTCTCAGATTTGAGTTCCAAATCATTCTTGGAATCAGATGTTTTAGTTAGTTCAGATTCTAGTGAGATCAGTTTTTCAGAACGGAGTGAATTCAGTTCATCAGAGAGTTTTTGGTGTTTTTGGAAATATTCTGAAACCTTTGAAATGAATCCATCCAACGCCTCTTCAGTTTCAGTGATTTGGGACAATGTTTTATCAATATCTTTTACAGATATGGAACCTGAAGTGATACCTTTTCGTACGTTTTCTAATATCACAATTACAGAATCTTTGTTTTGAGAGGTGAGCACTTCAAATGGATTTTCAACTAATTTACTGAGAATATTTTTTTGTTCTTTGTCTAAAGATGACGCATACTCGTATCGTCCAAGAGGCCTAGAAATTTTTGTGAATTGAGAGTCAATTTCATTTTTGATTTTTGTTTTTTCAGTTTCAAAAGATTCTAGAGACTTTTTTGATTCGATGTATTTTCTATATTCATCAGATGATTTGATTTCAGAAATTGATTTTTCTACAGTAGTGAGATATTCTTTTGTTGATTCCAATTCATTATTTGTGTCAACAATTTTTTGAGTTTTCTCTATCTTTGTGGATTTGAGAGATTCAATTTTTTTTAGGGCATCAAGAATTTCGCCAGAAGTGGATTGAGTATTTTCAAAGTTTTGAAGTATATCGTGAATGTTAGAATGATTCTGGTTCATGACCTCCAAATTATCTTTTAATTGAGTAGCATACTTTTTTGCGAAAATATGAATAACTCTGGTTTGTCGTCCTAAAACATCTCCAACTTTTTTTAGTATTTGATTCAAAGAATTGTCTAATTTTTTTGCATCCTCAATTGAAGAGACTTCGGGAAGTGAAACAACCCCTTTCTTAATTACATCAATTACCTGCTTTTTTCCTCTAACAACAATAATTGCAAGATGTTTGTCAATATCATCTACATTTAGAGTATCTTTTTCAAGCACATTCCCAACTTTGATTAAATCATCAATTAGTGGAGCTGTACTATTTCTAAGATGTTTCACCTCTGAGACAGTTTGAGATTCACGCAATTTATCAAGATCAGAGACAATATTCTCAACATCGTCTAAAGAGACATCTTTTGTTTGAGGTATCTCTTCTTTGGGTTTTTCTTCTTGCTTCTTTTTACCCCATCCAAAGACCATTTGATAGTATTTGATAAAGGGGATTAAAAATGGTTGTACAAAATTTAAAACTCACAAGATTTGAGGTTTCATATGGCAAATTCTGCAAAAAAATCCTTTCATACAGGTACCGTCAAAAAAACGATAAAGATCAAATCATCAAAAGATAAAGTTTGGAGAAAAGTCAGCAATATTGTTGGACTTCCCACATGGTTAGTAGATGTCAAAAAGACAGTTTATCTTTCTAAAAGGAAAAAAGGTGTTGGAGCAATAAGATTAATCACGTTTGCAGATGGAAACAAAATAGAAGAACATGTGGTTGCGTGGGATACAGGAAAATATTTCACCTATGTTGCAACTGAAGGATTGCCATTAAGAGCATATGTGGCTACTATATCCATCAAACCAAAATCACGAAATCTGGTGGAATTAACATGGCAATCATACCTCAATAGTAAAAAAATGTCAGAAAAACAATTCACAGATTTCTTAGTGTTTATGGGCTCATTTTATGAAGCATCACTTGAAAATCTAAAATCATTGTTAGAAAAATAACACTAGATTGTTTTTGGGTTAAAAGGTAAATACTGTGAATCAACAAAATAGATTATGACAGATATGAGATTTATCCTGGTCGGGGTAGGTCTAACTTTTGTAGGATTTCTAGTATTAGGAGTAATGGGAGGACAGTATGAAGCTGCAACGTTTGAAGAAAATGAATTTGGCACATGTTACGAATATTTTGAGGACAAACCTCCACAGCAAATTAATTGTTCATTTAAGGTAATGGACCAGACAGTATTTTTTGCACTAGTGATAGGGTTACTTGCGGCTGGAGCGATTGCATTAGTTAAAGGTGCAAGAGGAGACTGGGACAGTAAAGTGAAACCAGAAGATATTGTAGGACCTGGTAATTCACAAAATGAAGATTCAGAAGGAAAACAAGACTAGCATGTTTTCTTAGATTTTATTTTTGAATATAGTTCAGGATCATCTTCTTCCAATCTTTGAAAATATACTTCTTCGTATGGCATTTTTATCAATAGAACATATCCAAATTTGCTTTTAAGCTTAAGGTATGATTTCTACTTAAACTGGGCTCAACTAGGACGATTCAATGATTTGTTTCATGTTGTTAACCAGTTCACCAATCTCGTCTACTCTTTTATTGAATTGATCATCAGATAGTTCATCGGGTTTGTTCAGAGTAATCAAAATTTCAGAATAATCCCCATTTGATACAACCCTCATAGGAACATCCCACACAGATTCTTCGTCAACATATTTGTGGTCTAAAATTCCAAGAGGCTTGTTTTCATTGAATTTTAGTTTAGATTTTCCATGAGGACCAGTAAAAGACCACCAACCATCATCGTTGATTTTTGCATCAGGCATCATTTTAGGTGGAAGTTGCAAAATTGCATCAAATGCATCACCGGTCTTTTTCTTTACAGTAATAGTAATTGTTCTAGATCGTGACACGATATCAAATCCTACTAATGATTAAAAAGCATATAGTAGGAATGACACGGACATATTTGGAATCTATTTGTTAAGAAATTCTTTAATTTTTTTCAAATTTTCTACATTTGATTCGTGAAACATAACCATTGATTCGGCAAGAGAGTTTGGGAGAACTGTTTTAAGATTATTGACTAATTCATCACCACTGACAATCATATTATCAATGAGTTTGTCTATCTCATTTTTGTCCTCTACCATCAAAGTGTGGTGAGACTTAATCTTAATTATCTTTTTTTATGAGAGTTGCAGTTGAGCGAACTTTATCTAATTTTTGAATATTCCATGATACAATCTCTCGTATCTTCTCAAAATTTTCAGCTTGTAGTTTAACTAACATATCATGAGTTCCAATAGTTTCAAAGACATCAACGACTTGTTCAAGTTCTTTGAGTTTTTCAATAATTTCAGCCTCGGCGCCTAACTCACAATTTAGCATAACGTATGCATCAGTCATGAATCTAGCAAATAGTATTGATTATTTAAAGATGTAAAATTTTAGGTGAAGCTTACCATCTGACATGAACCAAGTCTTTAAGATTTCGTCTTGGCTTAGGGAATTTGGTTTGTTTTGGATATCCAATGCACAGTACTGAAGAAGGCACCAAATCAGTTCCTATTACATCCATCACTTTTTGTTCATCAAACATCCCAATCCAAATAGAACTAAGACCTAATGCCTGTGCTGCCAGTTGAGAATAACCTGCTGCTAATGTTGCATCTTGGATAGCAAATTTCTTTAGAACATATTCGGGAAAGTCAAATTTTACTCGAGAGGGGTTTTTACAGAAAACCAACACTACAGGAGCATTAAGGTAAGGTTGATTATTGCAGGCTTCAATCAATTGTTTTTTCTTCTCAGGGCTTTTCACATAGAAAATTTCAAATCCTTGATAATTTCCTGCAGTAGGGGCAGTGTCAGCGGCCGCTATAATTTTATCAATTTTTGAAGTCTCAACAGGTTTATCTAAAAATTTTCTCGTAGAACGTCTCTTTGCCATTACGGCAAATAGATCAGTGTCGACAACTTCTGTCGGTCCAGATTTTAAGATGAAGTTGATTAATTGATTTCGAATATTGGGATCAGTTGTTTCAGGTGAGGTTTCAGGTTCATAACCTAAAGGATAGATTTTCTCTTCTTTGACATCAGGAGCCATGAAATAATTAAAGAAAATAAGTATTAAAGAATTTGAAATTATTCTGCTTCAAATTTGTCACAACCAGAATTGCATGGTTTGTTCATTACACCCTCACATTTTCCAGCATCATCATGCATTATTCTATGATGCCCACAAACTTTGCACTTTTCTCTAAAATGAGAAATTAATTCGGCATTAGGAATGTCAGATTGTTGAATTTTTGTTTCAGTATCTCTAGTCATATTGATTCTGATTAAATCTGCTTTAAAAATTATAATTATTCTGAAAGAACCTTAATCCACTTGAAACATTAGTTTAGAACGAGTAAATTCGTCTTTATGATTAACCATGGGTTTTGGGTAATTTATTGAAGAATCCAGAGGGGCTGATTCAATATCATGAATCTGTTTTGGAGTTAATTCAGATAATTCAGGAATCCATTTTTTGATGTAGATACATTGAGGATCAAATTTTTTTTGTTGTAACCAAGGATTAAAAATTCGATTGGGTTTAGGATCACATCCAGTTGATGCAGACCATTGCCAACTCCCTGCATTGACACATGGATCATAATCAATCAAATATTTTGCAAAATATCTTTCCCCTAATCTCCAATCACATTGCAGATCTTTTGTAAGAAATGAGGCTACAATCATTCTGGAACGATTGTGAATGAATCCTGTCTGTTTTAATTCACGCATTCCAGCATCAACAATGGGGAATCCTGTCATTCCCTTGCACCATTTATCAAATTTTTTTCTATCTTGAGACCATTTTAAATTTTGAAACTTTTTCTGAAATTCTTTTTTCTGAGAAAAAGGAAAATGGTACATTAAATGTGAAAAAAAATCTCTCCAGTAAAGTTCAGAGATAAAAGAGTGATCACTTCCAAAAAACTTTGATGCGGTATGATAAACTTCTCTAATAGAAATTGTTCCAAAACGGTTGTGTACAGAGAGTTGTGATGTAGGCTTGGAAGGAATATTTCTTTGTGCCTTATAATCTGCAATTTTATTGAAATTTTCTAAAATTTTTAATCCATTTTCACGTCCTCCTAAGATAACTGATTTTTGAGGAATTACTTTTTCAATTTCAGTAATTGTTTCATCAGATTTTTGATTCGAATTTATTAAATTCTCGAAAGAGAAAATTTCTGGATTTTGAACTTTAAATTTAGATGCAGCATGATAAAATGGAGTAAATACAGTAAAGGGAGTACCATCTTCTTTTAAAACAGATCCAGCATCAGCTAACAATAAATCATCAAAGGATTCAAAAGCAATTTCGTTTTTTTCACAAGATAATTTGAATTGATTATCACGAAATCTACCATATGGAGAGTTGTCTTTATTCATAAAAATTGCAGATACATCATCTTCCATGATTAATGATTTAACTAGAGATGAAACAGAATCTTTTTTGATTAACAGTCTACAATTTTTTTGTTCGGCTTGAGTGAATAAATCTTTTAGAGATTCCACCATGAACCTAATTCTCATTTTTGAAAAAACAGGATTGTTTAGATTCAATAATGATTTTTCAAATAAAAAACAAAGAATTACTTCCTCAGAATTTTTGCAGGCTTGAATTAAACCTGTGTTATCATCTAATCTATAGTCTCGCCTAAAGACAAAAAGTGATTTTTTGTATTTCAATAAACATAGTAAGATTTTTTTAAATTAAAACCCTTGAGATTAGAATTCATTTCAAATTCAAACTTTTCAAAATTTAACTAGAGATAGGAGTCTCAAACGTATTGGTCACACAGGGAAAGGGTCAACTCAAACAAGTTTGATACTCTAGTCCTAGTCCTCAATAAAATCGGTAATTTCCTGGCTTTCTGTAGTATAGAATCTAATTGCCTTTCTTCCCCTACTAATTACTTCTTTTCTAAAGACTTTGGGGAATGTCATGTTTGCTTTAGTTGAACTTTGAATAAAAGACGTAGGTTATTCTCAAAGAGTTTAGAATCGTCTTAGACCCACTTTACGTAAAATATAGAATAAATTCACAGTTCCAACAATACCTACCAATACCCAAATCTGACTACAAGCAATACCCATACAAGTTTTCAAGAACTCATAGACTACTATTACTGTGATTATATCTACAAGTGTTATTCCAAATACTCCAATAATCAAATTCAAGTTTCGTGGAATTAGACTCATCTAATTGTGAAATAACCATTTTGATTTTTAACACTTTAGAAATTGAGTTTCAAAGAAAATGAGCAAGTCATTTAATCATATTTTGAAATTTATCAAATTCTTACTTTGTTTTAGCAAATTGATCAGTGTTGATTCTCAAAGAGTTTAGAATGTAAGAACCATCACCAACTAGCTGTAAGTTCTATTATCAAATTGAATAATTACAATGGTCCAAAAAGAGAACGTTTGATTGCAATTCAGACGTGGGACTTAAAGGACCGTTTTTTTTAAAGAGATTTTGAATAAAAGGAATTATTATAATTCCATTTTTGGAACCATTTGAGATAATCCATGATTGAAATCTAGCCTACATAATTTTTAAAAATATTGTCTATTTTCAAAGAGTTTAGGATTTTCAACGAAATAGGACAACTGAAGCTACAACAATAAAAGAAGCAACTCCGACATAGGTAATGGCGGGCTCTATAAATTGTCGAGTTACTTGTCTTGCCTCAGTCATTGATTATGTATAATCTAAAAAATATTTGAACAAATTTGGTGACAAATTTCTGAAGAAATCTGCATCAAAAACTCAAATTGTGCATATTATTTGTGGACAGTATTACTAGGTTTCACAACCAATTCTGTCATTGTCCTCAAAGAGTTTAGGATCTAAGATCTTTTTTGATAATTACCAGGAGACAGTGAGTGTCAAACCTTTTTGTGAACGCCGGGAAAGGGATTCGAACCCCTGCACGCTTGCGCGTAGC
>VMBT01001508.1_pt1 | contig 12369 bp, 15 predicted proteins | sample 4404301 | NCBI WGS metagenome assembly VMBT01 (sample SAMN12238535, study PRJNA552566) | marine metagenome | isolation source: Coastal seawater | place: USA: coastal Georgia, Sapelo Island | collected 2008-08/2009-08
ATGCGATTCACATAGAGAGGGGTGACGAACAAGATCAACACCCCTGGAAGCACGCAAAAGAGGAAGCCCACCAGAACCAGGACCGTAAACAGAACACCGGCCCAGAGGTAACGCCAGGGCTTCTCGAACAGCGCTGCAAAGGCAGCCTGAACCGTAATCACCTCACCGCGTTCGTAATAGAGAGCGGGAATAGCCGCAAGCAACACCCCGACGAAACTGGAGAGGACCATGAAGGGCAACTGACCGAGCTGCCCCAGGACCATCGCCAACACCGTTCCACCGCCATTGGGGTCGGCGCCGCTGAGCATCGTCAGCAAGGCACTGATCACGAAATAGACCACCGTGCCGATCACGCTGATGCCCATCGCCGCGATCCAGGCCAACAAAATCGCAGGCACGTGAGCAACAAAGGCTTCCCAGGCCCGATTAATGCTGGGTGATTCCGTAGCCAGCGGCGAGGCCATGTCATCCCTCAAACTGAACCCATCGTGCAGAGCCCTTCGCGGGTTTGACTTCGGCCTGCAATGAATCCGAACAGCTGGTTGATGCTTTGCCGCAGCGTGCGTTTCGGTGAAACCGACGCCGCCGGGGTCATGCACTTTCAACAGCTCCTGCGCTGGTGCCATGAGGCCTACGAAGAAAGCCTCGAGCGCTTTGGCCTCAACGCAGCCGAGATTTTCCCGACCCCTGGGTGCACTCCAGAGGTGGGCCTACCGATCGTTCACTGCAGCGCCGATTTCCGCCGCCCTTTGGTCTGCGGATCCCCGCTGGCCATCAGCCTGAAACCGACGCGGCTCGATCCGGGCTGCTTTGAAGTGCGCTACAGCTTCAGCAGCGACGACCAGCTGGTCGCTGAAGGGCTCACACGCCATCTGGCCATCCGCAGCGACGGCCGGCAACGCTGTGAATTACCGCCAGGGATCAATCGTTGGCTGGAAGCCTCTGCCCTACAAGGCGGGATTCAGCCCCTTTAGAAACAACGCCAAGGCACCAGAACAGCGCAGCCAGTTGCAGCGGCAGCAAACTCGCCAGCAGAGCAAAGGGGTGAAATCCCTGCGCAGGAACCGTTGAGAACAAGCCCACACTGACCAGAGCGGAGAGCGGCAGGATCCAGCGATGGGCCGACTTCAAGGCCACACCTCAGAACCACTCTTTGCTGTTCTGGATGTAGATCGACTCAAATTCTTCTGGGGTCTTCGTGAGGTAGATGATTCCCTCAATGATTCCAATCACGCCCATCACAAAACCAGCGATACCACAGGTCAACACCGTGACCAGCAACATGATCAGCCCAGCGGTGTTGTAACCCAGCACAAATTTGTGCACACCGAATGAGCCCAAAAAGATCGCCAGCAGGCCAGCCGCGAGCTTTTTATTGCTGGCTTCGGTGAGGTTGCTCTCGACCATCGGTCCTCCCGCCATAGGCCGCTTCTAGCAAAGGCCGCTGGATCTGTCACGGCAGGGACTGGAGCCAATGGCGCCAGCGCTGGCGCTCCCACTTGCCCATGGCATTGCGCTCCAAGGCCTCACAGCAGAGCCACTGACGGGGCCGCTGGGCCGGAGGCAACAGCTCAGCCAAGCGCTGCAGAGCGCGCTCCAGCGCTGGCCAGTCCTGCGGTCCGGCCGGCCGCACCAGGGCCAGCAAGCGGGCGCCCCACAGGGGGTCCTCTACCGGAAGCAGCAGCAGCGACTCGATCGGCAGACCCGCCTGCTTGAGCTGCTGCTGCAGCACCAGCTCCACCTGCTCAGGGAACACCGTTTCCCCGCCGCTTTGGATCGCACCATCCAGCCGGCCCAGCAGCTGAAGACCACCCGCATCAAGGCGGGCGAGGTCGCCACTGCTCCACCAGCCCTGCTGCAGCGGCAGGGGCTCCCAGGCCTCACCAGACCAGAGGGCCGCCGCCAGGCTCTCGCCGCGGATCTGCAGGGCGCCAGTGCAGGGGTCAACCTGCAGCTCGGCATGGGCCAAGGGCTGACCGCAACCGCTCTGTCCCGCCAAAAAAGCCTGCGGCAACTGAGCCGCCACCATCGCCCCCGTCTCCGTACTGCCGTAGCAGGGGGCCAGGTGCAGGCCCTCGCGCCGGCAGGCCTCCGCCAGCGCCTCTGGCAAGGCCGCTCCGCCCACCCAGATCACGGCACAGCCGCGCAACCAGGCCAGAGCGCGGGGATCCTCCAGCAGCCGCTGCAGCTGCGTTGGCACCAGTGAGACCAGCGCCGGCCGCTTGCGATCGAGGGGGGCGTTTTCAGCAAGCAGGGCCGGGTCCCGCAACCACTGCGGCGGCAAACAACGCATGGGCACCCGCCACTGCTCGGCCCGCACCAGGGGCATCAGGCCACTGATGTGGTGCAGCGGCAGGGGGTTGAGCAGCTCACAGTTCCCCGGATCGAGGCCGACGCCCAGGAGCCATTCGGCCGTGGCTGTGGCCGCGCGCTGCAGGCCAGCCAAGGGCTGCAGGCACCAGCGGCGCGCGCCGGCACTGCCGCCGGTGCCCAGCACGACTCCCGGGCCCAGGTCGGCCGGCAGGGCTGCCTCCAGTAGGGGCGCCACCGTCTCCTGTTCCTGGGGCGCCACCACCGCCGTGGTCAGTCCATCGCGCCAACTCAGCCGCAGCTGCTCGGCCAAGGCCGCACGGTCCCCCTGATCCAGCAGCAAGCGCAAGGGGCTCATGGGGCTGCCGCCTCCCAAACCTGCTGGGGATCGGCGCTGAACAGGGGGCCCTCTGGCTGCCAGGCGGGCGCCAGGCCCGGGGCCACCGGAGTGGGGCCGAGGGCCTGGAGACCGGCCAGGTGATGCAGAAAGCGCCGGCCAATCCCTGTCTCGAAGGCCGTGCTGACCACCAGGCGGGGCAGGCCCCGCTGCAACTGCTGAAGCAGAGGACGCGGATCGCCCTCCGCCAGGGGCCGGTGCACGCGCCAGCCCGTCCAGTCGGCGCCATAGAGCTCCGGGCACTGCCGCAGGGCTTCATCGAGGGCCACTGGAACGCGCTCCGCCAGGGCCCTCAGCCCCTGGACATCAGCGGGAGCCAGCGGCTGCTCCAGCCACTGCAAGCGCGACTCGCCCTGCAGGCGCTCCGCCCAGCCCTGGGCCGTCTGACGATCCCAGCCGCCGTTGGCATCCAGGCGCAGGTGCCAATTCAGTGGGAGTTGCTCCAGCAACCGATCCAACAGCGCGCGCTCCTGGGCGTCAGCGCCGACCGCCACCTTCCACTTCACAGTCCGGGGAGCCGCGGATGAACGCTCCAGCAAGGCCGCCAGGGCCGGGAGAACCTCCGAACCAGCCGGCAGAAGCTCGGCGGAGATGGGCGCCTGGAGCCAGCCGTCCTCGCCCAGGCCATCCAGCTCAGCCAGGGCCATCCCCAAGCCCAAGGCCAAGGCACTGGGCAGCTCGGGCAGCTGCGCCTCGAGTCCGCTGCGCTCCTGCTCCAGCGGGAATTGCTCGAGGGCCTGCTGCAGCGGAAGCCGCCCTGGCTCAGGTTTGATCCAGGCGGCGGGCAGCTCGGGCACCTCCCCCCATCCCAAGCAGCCGCACGGTCCCTGCAAACGCAGCAGCCAACCCCGGCGTTCGAGCCAGCGGCCTTGGGCACTGACCAAGGCACTGGGCAGCTGGAAGCGATAGGGCCGCCACTGCAGTTGCATCAGCCCAAGGCCAAGCCCAGGGCCAGACCCAATCCATTGAGGGCCTGGAAACGCAGGGCCAAAAACTTGCTGCCACTGATGCGCTCGGGTTCGCGGTGGTGCTCCCGCAGCAGGCGAATCAGGGCCTGGGCTGGAGGCAAGCCCGCCGCCCCCAGCAGTGCGGTCAAGGGCCAATGGTTCACCAACACAGGGGCCCACTCAAACGCCAGGCAACCCGCCACCAACCAGGGCACCAGGGCCGCCGCCCGTCCCGTGCCCAGGCGCACCACGGGAGAGCGTTTGCCATGGGCCGCGTCCTCCTCCACCTGATGGAAGTGGGAGCAGAACAGCACCAAGGTCGTCGCCAAGGCCGGACCACTGCCCAACTCCAGGGCCGCCCGCCAGGGCACCGCCGCTGCTCCCGCTGGGGCGAGGGCCATCAAGCCGGCGGCCGTCGCCAACGGACCGAAGGCCAACCAGCAAAGGGGCTCTCCCAGACCGCGATAGCCCAGGCGGAACGGGGGGCCTTGGTAGAGGTAGCCCAGACCGCAGCAGGCCAGCACCAGGGCCAGCACGGCGCCATGGCTGCGCGCAGCCACCAGGGCCATCAACAGCAGGCCGAGCAACAGAGCTCCATTGGCCAGAAGCGACACCCGATCCCGCCGGCCCGTGAGATTCACCAGGGAATGGGGCTTCCCGTTGGCATCGACGCCCGTATCCGCATCAAAGACGTCATTGGCCAGGTTCTCCCAAGCCAGCAGCAGCACGGCCGCGAGCAGAAACAACAGCAGCTGATCCAGCCGCACCGGGAGCTCCTGCTGCACACGCCAACCGGCGGCCAGCAGGACTGGCATCACGGCCACGGCATACATCGGCCACTTGATCGCAGCCTTCCACAGGCGCCTGCGCTCGGCGGCAGGGGCATGAAGGCTTGCGACGACCTGAGGCTCGTCAGCGGGCAGAGGCAACTCGAGGTGCGGGAAGGCCCATACATTTGAGCAGCCGCATCGGCCCGTTTCGGTTGCAGGCCCCCACCAGCGTCACAACCAGCTTCAGCGATCTGCTGACCGCCGCCCAGGCAGGTGAGCGCCAGCTCGAGGGAGAGGGCGTGCTCAGCCTGGCCGTGGCGATCCCCAGCCGGGATCCGATGGCGCTGCTCAGCCAGCTGGAAGAGGGAGAGCGGTTTCGCTTCCTCTGGGACAGCGCCCCCGGGCTGTGCCTCGCCGCCAGCGGACGCTGCAACAGCCTGGAACTCAGCGGTCCCCGGCGCTTCGAATTAGCCCAGCGCTTCAGTGCCGTCAGCCTCAATCGCCTGGCCGCACCGCAACACTGCCCGCCCCTGGCACGGCCCAGGGTGCTGCTGGCGTTCTCGTTTTTTGACAGCCCCCTGCACGAAGGCGAAGGGGTCCCTGGCGTTCAGGCGGTCCTGCCCCGCTGGCAGCTGAGCAAGCAGGGGCGCCACTGCTGGCTGCGGCTGCAGCGCAACCTCGGCGGGGACATCAGCGCCCGCAGCGTCGCCGAAGAACTCTGGGAGCAGGCCGAGCGCCTGGGTGCCCTGCCCTCCGATCCCTGCGCCGACCAGGGGCATGCCCCCGGTCCGGCCATCGCCAGCCGCTCCTCCTGGCAGGAGGGCTACCGCTCTGTGGTGCAGCGCGGCGTGGAACTGGTCGAGGAGGGTCGCCTGCGCAAGTTAGTGCTGGCGGTGCGCCAGCAACTGCTCCTCGATCAACCGCTGGATCCGCTCCAGCTGTTGGCCCAACTCCGGCTGCGCCAACCCGGCAGCTGCCGCTTTCTCTGGCAGCAGGCTGGAGGTCCAGCCCTGCTGGGCGCCTCGCCCGAGCGACTGCTGACGGTGCGCCAGGGACAACTGCGCAGCGACGCCCTGGCCGGCACGGCGCCGGTGGGGCCGACTGCCGAGCTGCTGACCCGCTCCGATAAGGACCGGCGTGAGCACGAACTCGTGGTCGAAGCGATCACCGACGTCCTGCGCGCCGCAGGCCTGACCACCCGCAGACCGCGTCACCCGCGACTGGCCAGGCACGGGCAGATGGTGCATCTGCACACCCCCATCAGTGCGGCGCTCGAGGATCAACAACCGCTCTCCCTGGCGGCCGCCCTGCATCCCACCCCGGCGGTGGCCGGCCTTCCCCGCCGCGAGGCCATGGCTGCCCTGCGCAGCCTGGAGCCATTCGAGCGGGGCTACTACGCCGCACCAATCGGCTGGATCGACAGCGAAGGGGACACCGAACTGCGCGTCGCCATCCGCAGCGGCAGCCTCCAGGGCCGCCGGCTCGAGCTCACCGCTGGCGCTGGCCTGGTGCGCGGATCCGCGGTTGAGCGCGAGCTGGCGGAAGTCGCCCTGAAACTCGGGGTGCTCCAACAGCAACTCGATTTGCCCCACAGCGAGAGCCTGCGCTGATGCAGCTGGGGGTCGGCACGGTCCTCCTAGCCCTCTGCCTGCTGGCTGCCCTGGGCCTGCGCCAATGGCTGGGCAAAACCCGACTCGAGCGGGTGATTTTTGAATCCGACACCCCCGCCGGCAAGAACTTCGATCTCGCTCTGCTGATCGCCATCGGCTCCAGCGTGCTGCTGGTGGCTCTGGAAAGTGATCGCCAGCTGGACAGCCTGTTTGGCCCCTGGTTCAGCGGCGCCGAGTGGGTCTTCTCCACCCTCTTCAGCCTGGAGTACCTGCTGCGCCTGCTCTGTAGCCGCACGCCCCTGCGCTACGCCCGCAGCTTTTTTGGCGTGGTGGATTTGGTCTCGAGCATTCCGCCCCTCCTGACCATTGGCATCCCCGTCGGTCAGGCCTTTCTGATCATTCGGGTGCTGCGCCTGCTGCGGGTGTTCCGGATCCTCAAGCTGGGGGCCTACCTCAAGGAGGCCGATCAGCTGCGTCAGGCCCTCGTCCAGAGCCGCCGCAAGATCACGGTGTTCCTGCTGACGATCGTTGCGCTGGTGGTCTTAATCGGCACCTTGATGTACGTGATCGAAGGCCCCGAGAGCGGCTTCCGCAGCATCCCGATCGGCATCTACTGGGCCGTCGTGACCATCACGACCGTGGGCTACGGCGATGTCGCTCCAGTCACACCCCTCGGCCGCTGCGTGGCCTCATTGGTGATGCTCCTGGGCTACAGCATCATTGCCGTGCCTACTGGAATCGTTGGGGCGAAATTCCAGCAGATGCAGCGGTTGCAACCGACCCTGGTGCAGCGCAGCTGCGGGCAGTGCCACACCACGAGCCACAGGGCTGAAGCTCAGTTCTGCGACCACTGCGGAGCAGGCCTACCCAGCTAGGAGGCGCTCCATCGTCTGATCGGCCAGGGGGATGCCGCTCAGCCGCTCCACCTCACGCACGCCGGTGGGGCTGGTGACATTGATCTCACTCAGGCGTCCATCGATGACGTCGATGCCGACGAAGAACAGCCCCTCCGCCCGCAGGGTTGTGGTCAACTCCGCGCAGATCTCCCGCTCCCGCTCCGTCAGTTCCGTCGCCTGGGGCGAGCCACCCACCGCGAGGTTGCTGCGGAACTCCCCGGCCGCAGGCTTTCGGTTCACCGCCCCCAGGGGCTCACCATCCACCAAGAGGATGCGCTTGTCGCCGGCCGTCACCGCCGGAAGAAAGGCCTGGACCATCACCGGCAGGGCCTGTTGGGCCGTGACCAGCTCAAGCAGGGCCTTCAAACCCGGCGCTGCTCCATGGCTGCGCACGACCCCTTGACCGGCTCGCCCGCCGAGGGGTTTGAGCACCACATCACCGTGGTCCGCAGCAAAGGCCGCCAGTTGCTCCACATCAGCGCTGACCAGGCTGGGGGCCATCAGATGGCTCCAGCGCAGGGCGCCCAGCTTTTCGTTCCAAGCCCGCAGCGACGCGGGGCGATTCAGGACCCGCACCCCCTGGCGCTCCGCCAGCTCCAACAGGTGGGTGGCGTAGAGGTACGCCTCATCCACCGGTGGGTCCTTGCGCATCCACACCAGCGGAAAGCTGCTGAGGGGAAGCCAGCGGGGCTCATCCGCTTCAAACCACTGGTCCGGAAGGTCCCAGCCGCTCGCCGTCGGCCTGATCTCAGCCAAGCGAATCGGCTGGGCCTGCACCAGGGCGTCCTGGCCTTGCACGGAGAGCTGGGCTGGCGTACAGACCCAGACCTGCTGACCGGCGCGCTGGGCCGCCTGCATCAGGGCGACGCTGGAGTCTTTGGTTGGACGCAGCCGTGCGATCGGATCGATCACAAACAGCTGCGCGGGCAGACCGCTAGTGAGAGCGCTCAAGCTCAGGCTCCCAGCAGGGCATCGAGCTGGCCACTGCGCTCAAGGGCGTAGAGGTCATCACAGCCGCCGACGTGTTCACCGTTAATGAAGGTCTGGGGAACACTGGTGCGTCCACCCGCTTTCTCAGACATGGCCCGGCGGGCGGCCTGATCGCCGTCAATGGCGTATTCGGTGTAGGTCACACCCTTGCGATCCAGCAGCGCCTTGGCGCGAATGCAAAACGGACAGGCGCGCCAGGTGTAGATCTCAACCGTCGGCATGGCGCCACTTCTCAAGCGTTTCGAAATCCTAGAAGCGAGATTTGAGGGTCTTGGACGGGAAGCCGACCCGCCCAAGGCCTGCGCTGATACGGTCAAACCAAGTTCCTCTCGGCCTGGTGCTCGACCTCACCGACTTCAAGCGCGATCTCTCTGAGCTCACTGACCGCCTGGGCAATGCCCAGGACTGTCTTTGACGTCGCTGCACTGAAAGCACGGCAACAGGATCTCGAGCAACTGGCCTCCCAGCCAGATTTTTGGGATGACCAAAAGCTGGCGCAGTCCAAGATGCGCCAGCTCGATGAGGTGAAAGCCCAGCTCGAGCAGCTGAGCCAGTGGCAGGGGGCCGTGGCCGACGCCGAGGCCACGGTTGAGATCTATGGGCTCGAGCCCGATGACGAATTACTCAGCGAATCGGACGCAGCGCTGAAGAAGCTGCGGGCGGACCTCGATCGCTGGGAGCTCGAGCGCCTGCTCAGCGGCACCTATGACAAAGAGGGGGCCGTGATCAGCATCAATGCCGGCGCCGGCGGCACCGACGCCCAGGACTGGGCGCTGATGCTGATGCGGATGTACACCCGCTGGGCCGAAGACCACGGCATGAAGGTGACCGTGGACGAACTCAGCGACGGGGAAGAAGCGGGGATCAAAAGCTGCACGATTGAAATCGAGGGCCGCTACGCCTACGGCTATCTGCGCAACGAGAAGGGCACCCACCGGCTGGTGCGCATCTCACCGTTCAACGCCAACGACAAGCGCCAAACCAGCTTCGCGGGCGTGGAGGTGATGCCCAAGATCGAGGAGGAGGTGAAGCTGGATATTCCCGAAAAGGACCTGGAGATCACCACCTCACGCTCAGGCGGCGCCGGCGGCCAGAACGTGAACAAGGTGGAGACCGCCGTGCGCATCCTCCACATCCCGACGGGTCTGTTCGTGCGCTGCACCCAGGAGCGCTCCCAGCTCCAGAACAAGGAAAAGGCCATGGCCCTGCTGATGGCCAAGCTGCTGGTGATCGCCCAGGAGCAGCGCGCCGCTGAGATCGCCGACATCCGCGGCGACATCGTCGAAGCGGCTTGGGGCAACCAGATCCGCAACTACGTCTTCCACCCGTACCAAATGGTGAAAGACCTGCGCACCCAGCACGAAACCACCGACGTGCAAGGCGTGATGGATGGCGATCTCGATCCCTTCATCCAGAGCCTGCTGCATGCCGGCGTCGAAGTGGCCGGAGCCAGCAGCGATGACTGATCCCACGACGCAAGAGACCTCCGGCGCGGCCGGTGAGAACCCCAGTTTCACGAAACTGGCGATGCGCAACATGGTGCGCAAGGGCAAGTTGAGCCTGTTCCACTTCGGCCTGACCGCCCTGGGGTTTGTCGGCTTCATCGTCCTGGTGGCCTGGCTGGGCAAACCCCAAGTACCTGGAGCCTGAAGCGATGACGGCCGAACCCGACCTGGATTTGGCCTTTGAGGCCGCGGAGGATCTACCGGAAGCCCTGGTTGAGGCTGCCGCTGAGCTCTGCGATCCGATCCAGGGGATCGAGCCCTGGCATGCACTGATCAACGGCTGGCTGAGCCAGCTCAAGGGCGAACTCCCAGAGCCCCTCCAGGCGCCGGCCTACAGCCTCGGCCTGAGCCTGGTGAACGACGAAGAGATCGCTGCCCTCAACAGCGATTGGCGTGACAAGGAGGGGGCGACGGACGTGCTGGCCTTCGCCGCCCAGGACGACGGCCTGGACGACGCCCCGGCCATCCCCATGCCCGACTTCGACGGGGAGGAGGGATTGCTCGATGCCCTGGAGCTCGGCGACATCGTCATCTCCGTCGAAACCGCTGCGCGGCAGGCCCCGGAACACGGGCACAACCTCCGGGAGGAACTGCTGTTCCTGGCCACCCATGGCTTGCTGCACCTGCTGGGCTGGGACCATCCCGACGACGCCAGCCTCGAGGCGATGTTGCAGAGGCAGCAGCAGCTTCTCGCCGGGACCCAGCAGCGGTAGGGTGCGGCCAAAGGGCTGCACCAGTCGCCTTTGCCCATGCTTCAACCCCAGGACCCGGATCCAACCTCCAGGCGAGGCCTGCATCAGGCGAGCGAGGCGGGAACTGGTGCTGGCAATAAGGTGCGGCGGCTCGGAGCCTGGCAGGTCGCCAGTGATCTGCCGGCCAGCTTTCGCTATGCCGCCCAGGGCCTGATCTACGGCTTCCGCAGCCAGCGGAATTTCCGCATCCATGTGGTGACCGGGGCCTGTGTCTTTGGCCTGGGCCTCTGGTTGCAGCTGCCCCTGCCCCAACTGGCCGTCCTGGTCTTGACCGTGGCCGCCGTCCTGGTGCTGGAACTGATCAACACCGCCACCGAAGCGGTGGTCGACCTGGCCATCGGCCGGCAATTTCACCCCCTGGCTCGAATCGCCAAGGATTGCGCCGCCGCAGCGGTCTTGGTGGCGGCCCTGAGTTCCTTGGTGATCGCGGCGCTGCTGGTGCTCCCCGCCCTCTTGGTCCGTCTGGGCGTTTGAATGGTGCCCTGGCTGCAGGGCTGATGCTTCTCGTTCTCGACAACTACGACAGCTTCACCTTCAACCTGGTGCAGTACCTGGGTGAACTGGCGGCCGACCACCCCATCACTGAAGACCTGCGGGTCGAGCGCAACGACGCCTTGAGCCTGGAGCAGATCCGTGAGCTCAACCCCGACGCCATCTTGATTTCGCCGGGCCCCGGCGACCCGGATCAATCCGGGGTCTGCCTCGAGGTCCTGAGAGAACTCAGCCCAAGGATCCCCACCTTGGGGGTTTGCCTGGGCCATCAATCCATTGCCCAGGTCTACGGCGGCAAGGTGATCCGGGCCAAGGAGCTGATGCATGGCAAGACCTCCCCGGTGCTCCACGAGGGAGCTGGGGTCTTCGCCGGCTTGCCCAACCCCCTAACGGCCACCCGCTACCACAGCCTGATTGCCGAGCGGGAGTCCCTGCCCGACTGCCTCGAGATCACCGCTTGGCTCGAGGACGGCACGATCATGGGCCTGCGCCACAGGGAGTACCCCCATCTGCAGGGGGTGCAGTTCCACCCGGAAAGCGTCCTCACCCAGAGCGGTCATCAGCTCCTGGGGAATTTCCTGGCCCAAGCGGCAGCCGGCTAACGTTCGGCCCAACTCCAGCTGCTCCATGGCCCTGCTGACCCGCACCCTGGCTGCCGCAGCCGTCGCCCTGCCCCTGGCGGCGAGTGCGAACACCGGTGTGACGATCACCAGCTACGGCCACAGCGCCCTGCTGATCCAAGGCGGTGGCGCCAAGGTTCTGGTGAACCCGTTCAAGGCCGTGGCCTGCGCCTCAGGACTGGCGGAACCCCGGGTCAGCGCCAATGTGATTCTCGCCAGCAGCCTGCTGCTGGATGAAGGGGCTCCAGTGGCGAAAGGCAAGTTTCTGAGCCAACCGGGCTCCTACCGCCTCGCCGGCCTCAAGATCGAAGGCATCTCCGCACCCCACGACCGGTTTGGCGGTCGACGCTTCGGTCAGTCCACCCTCTGGCGCTGGAACCAGGGCGGCCTGAGCTTTGCCCACCTCGGTGGCACAGCCGCCCAGCTGAGTCCTGAGGATCGTGTGCTGCTGGGCAAGCCCGACGTGCTGATCGTCGGTGTCGGCGGCGGCGCCAAGGTCTACGACGGGGCGGAAGCCGCGGCGGTGGTGCGTGAGCTAGCCCCCAAGCGGGTGATCCCCGTGCAGTACGTCAGCGGCAAAACCCCGGCGAACTGCGACCAAAGCAGCGTCGAACCCTTCCTGGAGGCCATGAAGGGCACCAGCGTCAAACGGGTCGGCCGGGTGCTGAGCCTGCCGGGCAAGCTCGGCGAGGGCACCCAGATCGACGTCATGCGCTAGGCCGCGAGTCCTTCCAGGGCGGCATAGGCCGCCCAGAACTGCTGCATCTGCGCTGTGGTTCCCAGGCTGACCCGCAGTGAGCCATCAATCAACGGCTTGCCGGTCATCGCCCGCACCAGGATTCCCGCCTCCCGCAACCCCTGATCGATCCGTGCTGGATCGTTCTTCGGCCAGACCAGCAGATAGTTCCCACCATCGATGTGGTGGCGCACTCCAGCTGCTTGGAGCTGCTGGGCCATCCAGGTGCGGGCCTGCAACACCTCCTGCACGTAGGCATCCACGTAGGCCTGATCCTTCAGGGCCGCGAAGGCCGCGGTGACCGCAAAGCTATTGATGTCGTAGGGCCCCGTGACGCGGCTGAT
>VMBT01001514.1_pt1 | contig 12358 bp, 8 predicted proteins | sample 4404301 | NCBI WGS metagenome assembly VMBT01 (sample SAMN12238535, study PRJNA552566) | marine metagenome | isolation source: Coastal seawater | place: USA: coastal Georgia, Sapelo Island | collected 2008-08/2009-08
CCTACAGTTTGCCGGTATGTCTTTTTTTGACGCTATAAATCATTCAATGAGTAATATAGCATCTGGTGGTTTTTCAACAAAAAATGCAAGTTTAGGTCACTGGAATTCTAATCCAATGATTCAATATATTGTCATCATATTTATGTTTTTGGCGGGAACAAATTTTGTTTTAAGTTATTTTGGATTCAAGTTTAATTTTAAAAAGATTTTTTCGGATGATGAATTTAAAGTATACAGTTTATTTATTTTAGGATTTACTTTTTCTGTTGCGTTAATTCTGTTTTTTAATACAGACTTTTTAATGAGTTACGAGAGTCAATTTGAAAGAATTGAAGGTGTATTTAGACATTCTCTTTTTCAGGTTGTTTCGATTATCACAACAACTGGTTTTGTAACTGCTGATTATACTGCTTGGTCTCCGTTACTTTTGCTGTTATTTTTTGGAATGATGTTTTTAGGAGGGTCTGCAGGTAGTACGTCTGGAGGATTTAAAATAATGCGTCATCTTCTAATCATAAAAAATGGTGTTTTACAATTTAAGAAAATCTTACACCCTAACGCCATAATTCCACTTAGATATAATAAATCATCTGTTTCAGCTGAAATTACTTATAATATACTTGGTTTTTTTATTGTATATATGCTTTCATTTATGATAGGGACAATTGTTTTTGCCTTGTTAGGTTTAGATTTTGAATCTGCATTAGGTGTATCTGCTTCCAGTCTTGGGAATGTTGGACCTTCAATTGGTTCATTCGGACCAATGAATACATTTTTTGATTTACCTATACTTGCAAAGTGGTGGTCATCTTTTTTAATGTTGTTAGGCAGACTAGAGTTATTTACAGTATTGATTGTTTTTACTCCCTACTTTTGGAGTAATAGGTAGTTATACTTCAACCACAGACTTAATCCTTTTAACAGCCTCAATTATTTGTTCCGTAGAGGCAGCGTAAGATATTCTAATACAATTTGGATTTCCAAAGGCATCACCAGTGACAGTTGCAACAAGGGCTTTTTCTAACAGAAACATTGACATATCAGAAGCATTATTTATTTTAAATCCGTCAATAGTCTTTCCGAAATAATGAGAAATTTCTGGAAAAACATAAAATGCGCCATCAGGAACATTACATTTGAATCCTTTAATATTTTCCAGTAAATCAAGAATTAAATCCCTTCTTGACTTAAATTCCTCAACCATATATTTTATTTTATCTGGATTTTCATTTAGAGCAGTAATTACAGCTCTTTGTGCAATACAGTTGGCTCCACTTGTGACCTGACCTTGAACTTTGTTGCAAGCTCTTGCAATCCACTCAGGAGCTCCAATGTAGCCTATTCTCCATCCAGTCATTGCAAAAGCTTTTGAAACACCATTTACTGTAATTGTTCTGTCTTTTACTTCGTTAATAGTTCCGATGCTATTATGTCTTCCCATATAATTAATATGTTCATATATTTCATCAGAAACGATAAAAATATTCTCGTGAGATTTGATAATATTTGATAGCTCTAAAAGTTCATCTTGAGAATAAACAGACCCACTGGGGTTACATGGAGAACTGAACCAAACCATTTTTGTTTTTTTAGTAATCGCAGATTCAAGCTGTGCCCCTGTCATTTTAAAATCGTTTTTTATATCGGTTTTGACTTCTACAGGAATACCTCCTTTGAGCTTGATAATGTCAGCGTAACTTACCCAATAGGGACATGGTAAAATAACTTCGTCACCGGGATTAATCAGTACAGAGGCAATATTATAAAGTGCTTGTTTTGCACCTGTTGAAACTACAATTTGTGAGGGATTATATATTAATCCATTATCCCTTTCAAATTTTTTTATTATCGCTTTTTTCAAATCTAAATAACCATCTACTGGGGTATATGAATTGTAATTTTCATCAATAGCTTTTTTTGCAGCTTCTTTAATGAAATCAGGAATATTAAAATCAGGCTCCCCTAAACTTAAACCAATAACATCTTTTCCTTGAGATCTAAGTTCTCTAGCTTTTGCAGCCATTGCGAGTGTTTGGGATGTCGCCAGATTTTTTACCCTTTCTGATAAGAATTTTTCCATAATTTTAAGTTGCCTAAAAATAACACTTAGTGTCAATTTTTAAAATTTTTGTTTACAATATCATACTTTTGTTTAATAACTTTTGTCATGAAGATTATACTTGAAGAGTTTCCTGAAATAAACGATGTTCAGATTGACCAATTTTCAAAATTGAAAAAGATCTATGAAGATTGGAATAATAAGATTAATGTTATTTCAAGAAAGGATATTGAAAATATTTATGAAAGACATGTTCTTCATTCTTTAGCAATTGCAAAATTTATAAAATTTAAAAAGGGAACAACAATACTAGATTTAGGTACTGGTGGAGGGTTTCCAGGAATTCCTTTGTCAATTATTTATCCAGATTCTAATTTTATTTTGGTTGATAGTATCAAAAAGAAAATAGTAGTGGTAAATGAAATTATAAATAAACTTGGAATTAATAATGTTCAATCTGAGTGGTCTCGTGCAGAAAATTTAGATTATAAATACGATTTTTTAGTTACAAGAGCTGTAGCAAAAATGCCAACTATCATTGAATGGTCTAAGGGAAAATTTAAAAAAAACTCTATAAATGCAATAACTAACGGAATTATTGCATTGAAGGGAGGGGATATTGACAATGAGTTGAAAAACATTAAAGAAAAAAAAATAGTAGATATCAAAGATATCTTTGATATCTACTATTTCTCAGATAAGAAGATTGTTTATGTACCCTCTTAGTTATCTTACTCTTAATTTGATAGTATTTATTCCTTCTTCACTTTCAACTTTAATGAAATAAATTGAAGTTGATAGATTATTTAAATTGATTTGATAATTATAACTATTTATATCTTCTTCAATAATTTTTTGACCCATAATATTGAAAATTTGAATATTGGATAGTTTTTCGCTAGAGGTCATATTCAGTATATCATTAAATGGGTTGTAATAATATTCGAATTCTGAAATTTCATTATCATTAATCCCTAGCGTTCCCTCAACTTTAAAATCATCAGTTTGTAATACAAATGTGTCAAAACCAACATAATTAATTCCAATTCTTATAGTCTGTCCTTCATATTCGGATAAATCATATTCATATGATGTCCATTCCGTAGGTGCTTCTATATATGTCCCATCTGAAATAATCGTAAAATCATTATAATCTGAACTATTACCAACAGCAATCTTAAATCTTTCTAGACCCCAATCATCCTTGAGAGTTTTAGCTTTAAAGCTTAGAATTGGAGAAGTAATTCCATCAAGGGTAAATTCAGGGCTTATCATCCAGTCATCATTTTCAATAATGTTATTGGCTGGTTGACCTGCTATAAAATATAATCCTTGACTACCACTGTATGTATTCCACCAATCAACTTCTTGAGGGTTATTTCCTGATGGTGTGGCTAGATCTTGGTTGTAAATAATTCCAGATCCAACATAGCCCTCGTTAGTAAAATCCATAGCAGTTGAACTATATGTTGATAAACCATCAAGATCATATATTATCCAGTCTCCAATATCACTTGTAATAAATGCATCATAACAGTCAAAATTATCTCTCCATACAATGGGTAAAGAATAGTTGTCAGGACAATTTGATGTTTCTTGACTTGTAATCGTTACTGAAATTGAATCATTTGAGGGATCTTCATCGTTTTCTAATAATGTACCTGAGGTAATTTCATAATCACCAATAATTGAAAAGTCAACCGGAGTGTTAAATGTATATTCTATACTTTGACCACTTAAAATTAAACCATTGATAGTTTCGATAATTTGATCTCCTCCGTTTATTTGATAGAATACTTCAATATCTGATGTTTCCGATAAACCGTAATTTCTTACAGTTACAGATATATTTTCACTGTTGCTCAATACTCCAGTTTCAGGTGAATCGACAGATAATACACCCGCATCAAACTGGTTGTTAGATTGCGTACAACTTGGAGGTAAAGAAAAATCTTCAATTTGATCAGTTCTACTACTAGCATTACCTTGGTCAGCTTCCCAACCTAATCCTCTAGCTGCAAAGGCACCCCAGATTAAACATTCGTTTGCCCCATTATAAACAAGTTCGTCAGCAAGTAAAATTGCATCTCTCATGTCAACAAAACCAGAGCTACAGGGAGCTAATTTTAAACCATCAATAACCAATTGCATAATCATATTATTTCCTCCATTACCATTGGTAAGATCGGGATCAAACCCATATTCATCAATAAACAGCCATGTTAAATCCCACAACATCGTTGCAAACACAAAACCAACTCCATGGGGTTGACTTACAGACGCAGTATTATTAGTGTCGGCATATGTATATCCGTTAATTCCAAAATCAGGAGAGTATGGTGCGTTTCTTATACCGGTACCTGTGGGTGATTGTCCAGCAGAGTAGGTTGCAACCCCTCTAGGAACTGTTGGAGCATCATTTTCTCCCAAAGTAATCATTAATCCAAACCAATCTGAAAAACCTTCTCCTTGTTGTTCATCATTTTGCATACATCCTGCAGCTTGTGCACCGCCCATTAGTCTATTTGAAATCCCGTGACCGTATTCGTGAGCAATAATTTCATTGTCGTAATCAGAGTCCGTGTAGTTTGCTGCATTGATAAGTTCTGCGTTAATAGTTTGACCTGATTGTAAGGCAGCAATTAATGCTTCACCATCAGCTTGACTAATCATAATTGATGGTATAGTTACACTACCTCCATCTGCACCAGCTCCCATTGTTATTGGACCACCAGCAACATTATTAACCATTATTACTGCAATTGCACCTGCATTTTCAGCAGCTAGAATCTTAAAACCAAATTCACAGGTTCCCCTTCTTATAACTGCTATTTTTCCGTTTAATTCTGAAGAATTAGTTATGGTTTGACACGCGTCATGTGGGTCTGGAGAATCTTCTCCTAATTCACCTTGATCTGTCAATAGTGCCAGTTCTCCCGTCAGAGGTGTATCATCCGGTAAAGACTCTCCAAAACCTGCAGGTTGACCGGTATAATCTCCGGCTAAACTTCCGTCTAGGATCGTTAAAGGCTCTCCGGCTGCACCACTCCAAAGAAACATTGTCATTTGAGGGTTTTGTCCATCCGGTGGTGTTCCAAAACTTGCATTATTAAAACCACTACCATCTTGTCCATCTGCATTAACACTATCGCCTCCAAATCCACCATTTCCATAATTGTTTTCCTGAAAATTACCACTAGCTTCGTCAAATCCATACCTGTACCATATGTCGTGCATCATATTATTTATGTAGAATAAATTGGTGATAGATGCATCCATATTTTCAGATGGAGGTAGAGAAAAGTCTGCTTGAAAATTAAAATTCAATTCTGAACCACCATCAGGTGAGTAATCGGTATTTATTCCTGTGCCTAATCCGTCTCCTTCATCATCCTCTCTCGCATATACATTATTACCTCTTGTAATTGTATACTCAGGACCAGAAACACCGTCTGTATCATGCCAGCCAAAAGGAGATGCTACTGGATCAGCTGGATTATTTAATAATTCAAAAGGTCCATGATTAGGACTTGGTGTTGGTAGTGAAACTACATTATATGATGACCCATCATTAGAAGATTTATTTGAATTATTTTTAACTATGTTGTGGCTATGCTTGTGATTACCATTTTTATCAAATTCACAATTTATAATCCAATTTTCTTTTTTTAGAACTTTTCCGTCTTCAGCACTAACAAAGACATCATACCAGTTTTTATGATCTGTTGTAACAATATTAAAATTCCAAGTTAGACTTAATTTATCATCCACAACTACATAGACAAGTTTAGCCTCTACATTGTATGGATTGGTGTGTGTCCATCCATTTGGGGAATTTTTAAATTCCCTAATTTTTAATTCGTTTAATCCTTTTTCAATTGCTGAATAGCTATCGATTTTGGGGGCAAGTAGAGAGTTTTGACCAAAACTATCATCAACAAATCTATTTTTATATGATTTTACCTCTCCATTTTTAATTGCCATTGTTGAAATTGCATTGTGAACTTCAATGTTGTTAAATTTTTGTTGAACATAGTAAACATCGTAATTGGGATTTGTTTCAATTGAACTTTTAACAGAGTACTGACTACTTTTCAGAGAAAAGTTATCGACTAAATAGTTATCAATTTTTGACTTATTTTTTTCTTGTGGATAAAAAACACCACTTATAAGTATAAACAAAATTGTAAAAGTTTTTTTCAAAGCGTTAATGTATTTTTAATTTTCTTTGTTTAAAAAAGGATATTTGTAATCTGTTGGTGTGACAAAAGTTTCTTTAATTAATCTTGGAGACACCCATCTCAATAAGTTTAGCATACTACCGGCTTTATCATTTGTACCAGATCCTCTAGCTCCACCAAATGGTTGTTTTCCTACAACAGCTCCTGTTGGTTTGTCATTTATATAAAAATTACCCGCTGAATTTTTTAGAGCCTTTGTTGCTTGTTCAACTATATACCTATCATTAGCAAGAATTGCGCCAGTTAGGGCGTATTCACTGGTTTTATCAACTAAATCTATTGTTTTTTCAAAATCAGAATCTTTAAAGACATAGATAGTCATTACTGGTCCAAATATTTCTTCTCTCATAGTTATATATTCTGGATCGGAAGTTAAAATTACTGTAGGTTCAATAAAATAACCCTTTGTCTTATCATAACTTCCACCGATAATAACTTCAGCATTTTCAGAATCATTTGCGTCGTCAATATACTTTGATATTTTATCAAATGATTTTTCATCAATTACAGATGTAACAAAATTTTCAAAATTTTCAGGGGATCCCATAGAAATTGATTTTAAATCATCTTCAAGATATTTTCTTACATCACTCCATATCGATTCAGAAATATATCCTCTAGAGGCTGCACTGCATTTTTGTCCTTGAAATTCAAATGCTCCTCTCGTAATTGCAGTGGAAACCTGTTTTGGATGAGCTGATTGGTGAGCTAAAATAAAATCTTTACCGCCTGTTTCACCTACAATTTTTGGATACGTATTGTAGTTTGATATGTTATCTCCTATGGTTTTCCAAAAACTATTAAAAACTGAAGTTGATCCTGTAAAATGCAATCCGCTAAATTCTTTGTGAGACAATGCTTTTTCAGTTATGACAGAAGCATTTCCATAAACAGCATTAATAACTCCGTCAGGAAGTCCAGCTTCTTTTAATACATCTATAATTATTTTTGCTGAGTAAATTTGAGTGCTGCTAGGTTTCCACAATACAACATTACCTAACATAGCCATACAGGTTGGTAAATTACCTGCAATTGCGGTAAAATTAAAAGGAGTAACCGCATATACAAACCCTTCTAGAGGTCTATATTCAACTCTGTTCCATGCATCTGCATCGCTTTCTGGTTGATTGCTGTAAATCTGGGTCACATATTCAACATTAAATCTCAAAAAATCAATTAATTCACATGCAGAATCTATTTCAGCTTGATGAACTGTCTTTGATTGTCCAATCATTGTAGCCGCATTTATTCGTGATCTGTAAGGGCCTGCAATTAATTCAGCAGCTTTAAGAAAAATTGCTGACCTGTTTTCCCATGACATATTTTCCCATTTATTTTTTGCAGCTAGTGCGGATTCAATAGCTTCATCAATATGTTTAGGTTCAGCTACATAATATTCACCTACTATTTTTTGATGATCATGAGGCGGGCTGATTGTTTTTTTGTTATTTGACCTTACATCTTTACCGTTTATGTACATTGGAACTTCTGTGAATGAACTAATCATTTTTTTATACATATCATGTACGTCTTTTCTTTCTTTAGAACCCGGTATGTAAGATTTAACTATTTCATTTTTTGCTTTTGGTACTTTAAAAAAACCTGTGCTCATACTTGTGAATTTAGTGTGTGAAAATACAACTAATTTTTATAATACTATTAATTAAGCGCAAATGGAGCACTTAATTTAAATGAAGGAATAATTACATTAAATTTATGCGTAGAATTTAGATTTATCATCCGGTAATAACCATACATTGCTCCAAAGGGTGAAGCTAATAAACATCCTGATTTGTATTTATGAATTTTTCCAGGATGAATTACTGGTTTTTTACCTATAACTCCTTCACCATTTACAATTTCTTCATTATTTAAGGAGTCAAGAATTACCCAGTGTCTTGAGTTGAGTTGCACAATGTCTGAGCTTTGATTTTCAATAGAAATTGAATATTCAAAAGCATATAAAAGCTTATCTTCCTTGTAATATGTGCCTTGAAACAAAGTTTCAACAGAAATCTTAATGCCTTTGGTTATTTGTGTTACCATAAAATCTAAATAAAAATAACGAATTTATTTTAGTTAGTTATGTACTGAGATAGGCCTTTTCCTACTCCGATAACCCTATCGTATCTTTCTCCAAAGTTTCTGTAATAAACTATTACATTATACTCGTTTTCGGTTTCATCAAAATTTCCATCAATTTCACCTTGAATAATTTGATTGTCGGAATCAACAACTATGTATTTATAGTTGTAAAACCCTTGTTTTAATTTGATCACAGCCTCAAACAAATTATTTCTTGAGTTAAAATTCATTAAATATTCTTGTGAAATTTCGTGATTATTGAAATCTCCAACTATATAAATTTTATTTTCTAGATCGAATGTTTTTGGTTTTTGTAGGTAGAAATGAATATTAACATAGTCTGCTTCGAATTCAGGATTTGATGAATTATTAACATTAAATATAAATCCACCATTAATATCTGGGTTATATGTATATTTTTTGTTTTTTCTTGAAATATCATCGTACAAAAAATTACTGTAAATATCCCCAAGATCAAACCCCCTAATATTAATACTTGTGTTTCGAACGAATTTATTTTCAAAATACAAATATTCATTTCCAGCCCAAAAACTTAATTCACTATCGTATTTATAAATGAGTTTTTTACCCATGTTATATTGAGGTTTAATATTTTCGACATAATAATTCAAATCATTGTTTTTAAATACTTTTACCTTGACAGTTTTGCTTGGATTGTTTAACTGTATGTTTATTGGGTTTATTTCAAAGTTTACCACTTGTTTTTCGTTTATAAACTCGATTTCCCTAGATCTTTTGATTTCAGTCTGAACGGTTGCTAAATTTTCATGTAGTATGAATTTTCTTCTAAAAAGTTCTTTCCCATATTCATCAATAATTTTTATAATGTAGTTTCCAGATTTTTTAAAACTAGTATTCGAATTTGGAAAACTAACTTTGTAATGTGTATAAATTTGATACGTATTGAAACTACTTGAATAGTTGTCAATTTTTACATCATCAAAACCTTGAATATATTCTGATTTTATTAGCTGAGATTTTTTCCAATTAAAATCGCAATGTTCAATTACATAATATAAATCATGTTCAAAACCTGATAACACATCAAATGATATTGAAAACCTTTCATTCAGTGACCCAATAATCAAATTAGAGAATCTATTATCATTTTGTTTTTGAAAGGAAATCGACTTAATCATGTCAGGGTTTATGGATTGCGAAAAAGTAAATTTTAATGATAGGCAGAATACAGCAAGAAGGATAAATCTTTTTTTCATTTTTTGTTAAAAAATCATACTAAAAATAATTAAAAATTAATTGTATGATCTTCAATATTGGCTTATTTTTGCAGCGAAATTTATTATTAAGCTAACTTCCAGGTTTATGTTAAATGACATCATTGTAAAAAAAGGTTTAGATTTAAAATTAGTTGGTAAACCTTCACTTGAAATTGAACAAGCCAAATTTTCACAAGATTTTTCTGTTTATCCCGCAGATTTCCATGGCGTTTTCCCAAAGTTAATTGTCAAGGAAAATGATTCAGTCAAGGCTGGAGATATTTTGTTTTATGATAAAAATTCTGAAAAAGTAAAATTTGTTTCACCTGTATCGGGAAAGATTAAAGAAATAGTAAGGGGAGAAAGAAGAAGAGTATTAGAGATTAAAATTCATGCGGACAAAGACATTGCTTACAAAAAAATTAAAAAATTAAAATCTGAAAACCCAAAAGATATTGTCGATTATTTATTAGAAAACGGATTATGGACTTACATAAAGCAAAGACCATACGATGTGATCGCTGATCCTGAATCTAGTCCAAAAGAAATTTTTATTTCTGGGTTTGATTCATCTCCTTTGTCTGCTGATTATGATTTTACAACTGAAGACCAAAAAGAAAATATTATTGAAGCTATAAAGTATTTATCAAAACTTACAAAAGGTTCAATTAATTTATCATTAAGAAAAGAAAGTAATAGCTTTCTTAGAGAAATAAATGATGTGATAATTCACAATGTCTCTGGTCCACATCCTGCTGGAAATCTTAGTACAATTATAAATAGGGTTTCTCCTATCAATAAAGGAGATGTTGTTTGGACTGTGAATCTCCCAGACTTAGCCATAATAGGTAATACAATATTAAATGGTAAATTTTCACCAGAGAGAGTAGTTGCTTTAGTTGGTTCGTCTATTTCAAAACCAAAATACTACAAAACACTTACTGGTTCAAATATTTCAACTTTTCTAAACTTAAATGAGAATAATTCAAGAATAATTTCAGGAAATGTCTTCACTGGAACAATGATAAACTTGAATGGACATTTAAGACATTACAGTAATGAAATCACTGCGATTCCTGAGGGCAATGATTATGACTTATTTGGATGGGCAAAACCAATGTTTGAAAAGTTTTCCGTTTCCAGAGCGCTTACTTTTTCATGGTTATTTCCAAATAAGAAATATGATTTAAATACAAACACCAATGGTGAACATAGGGCATTTGTTGTGACCGGCTCTTTTGAGGAAGTATTTCCCTTAGATATCTATCCAATGCAAATTTTAAAAGCTTGCATGTACAAAGATTTAGATGAAATGGAGGCATTAGGAATGTATGAGGTAGCCCCAGAAGATTTTGCTCTAACCGAGTTTATCTGTGTATCTAAGCAACCACACCAAAATATTATCAGAGAAGGGTTAGATTTAATGAAAAAAGAAATAGGATAATTATGTCAATAAAGTCAAAATTACACGAAATAAAAGAAAGTTTTAAGGGCAAAAAAATGGCCCCTGCGTTTAATGCATTCCATACATTTCTTTTTACACCAAATGATATAACATCATCGGGTACACATGTGAAAGTTGCTGATGATTTGAAAAGAACAATGAATACTGTTATCATGTCATTAGTTCCATGTTTAATTTTTGGAATTTTTAATGCTGGATACCAACACAACCTAGCAATTGATGCTGCAAACGGTATTTCTACTCAGGTTTCTCTTTTTGGAAATTTTTTAACTTTTGATAACCTAATGATAGGATCAATGAAGGTACTGCCTTTAGTTATTGTCTCTTATGTAGTTGGATTAACAGTTGAATTTATCTTTGCTGTAATTAAAGGTCATGAAGTCGAGGAGGGTTATTTGGTTACAGGAATGCTAGTTCCTCTTATTGTTCCTGTTGATTTACCTTTGTGGATGTTAGCTGTTTCTGTAGTATTTGGAGTGGTGATTGGAAAAGAAGTTTTCGGAGGTACTGGAATGAATATTTTAAATCCAGCATTGACTATTCGAGCATTCTTGTTCTTTGCTTATCCTACTTGGATGAGTGGTGATAAGGTCTGGGTATATGATGCGGTAAATAGAGCAGGAACACCAGAAGCGATTTCAGGTGAGACTATTCTTGGTATGCATGCACAAAATCTTACAGTTGATATGTATTCTCTTCAAGATATGTTTTTTGGTTTTATCCCTGGATCAATTGGTGAAACTTCAAAACTGCTTATAATATTTGGTGCCCTATTTTTAATTTTTAGTAAAATCGGAAGTTGGAGAATAATCCTTAGTACACTAATAGGTGCTCTTGTTATGGGCTTAATTTTCAACGGAGTTATCGAGGCTGGTATTATAACAGATTCAAGTAAATTTTACGGACTAATGAGCATTCCTTTTTGGGAGCATTTACTTATTGGTAGTATATTATTTGGTGCTGTTTTCATGGCAACTGACCCTGTTACCGCAGCTCAAACAAATAAGGGTAAATGGATTTATGGTTTTCTTATAGGTTTTATTTCAATAATGATCAGAGTATTTAATCCTGCATATCCTGAAGGTGTCTTTTTAGCAATTTTATTGATGAATGTATTTGCACCAACTATTGATCACTTTGTTATTCAGTCGAATGTAAAGATGAGATTAAATAGATTAAAAATTAAAGCGGCATAATTATGGCAATTAACACGGAAAAAAATACATACACTCTCTTATTTGCAGTTGGACTTGTTGTGATAGTGGGTACC
>VMBT01001518.1_pt1 | contig 12337 bp, 8 predicted proteins | sample 4404301 | NCBI WGS metagenome assembly VMBT01 (sample SAMN12238535, study PRJNA552566) | marine metagenome | isolation source: Coastal seawater | place: USA: coastal Georgia, Sapelo Island | collected 2008-08/2009-08
CATCTTTTGCAAATCCTGCTGTAGCAATAGCAAGAACATTCACAGAGTCGTTTACTGGTATAAGTTATTTAAACACTCCTTTTTATATAACTGCTGAATTAATTGGTATGTTAATTGCTGTTTATATCGCAAAAAAATTATTCTTAGAAAAAGATTGAAAAATTTAAAACTAACAAACAATATTAAATTAATTAATAAAAAATTTAAAAAAAATGAATTTTATCATTTTTTAAAAACCTCAAACCTTTCAATCGTAATACCCAAAATTAAGAACAAGTATATTTTGGTTTCACAAAAAAGAATTCCTATAAATCAAATTAATTTTGAGTTTCCATCTGGTATAATTGAAAAACATGAAACAGCTTTAATATCTGCTAAAAAAGAATTAATTGAAGAAACAGGATATAAATCAAGAAATAAATTGAGAAAAATTACTTCATTTTATTCTGAACCAGGTCGACTCACCACTAAAATTACTGGTTTTTTTTGTAATAATCTTATTAAAATTTCAAAGCCTGAAAAAGGAATAAAAATCCACATAGTTTCAGATCATCAAATAATTAAATTAATTAAGAATGGTAAATTTAATAACGCCTCTCATATTGGTATGTTTTTGTTTTATAAAAAAAAATACGCTCGATAACAGTATCGAGCGTATTTCAGGGGTATATTGTTAATTAACCAATTCTAGAGCCATCATTTTTTCTAATAGCTATAATTGAAGATCTTGGAGCCGTTCCAGGTCCGTCTGGCCATATAGAATTACCTTTTTCACCTGGATGTTGAATACCAACAAACATAGTTTTGTAATCTTTACTCCAGGTCAATCCTGTAACCTCTGCCTCATTAGGACCTACAAGAAATCTTTTAATCTCACCTGTCTTTGGGTCACCATACAACATTTGATTATTACCCATACCAGCAAAGTCTCCTGAATTAGAGTATTTTCCATCTGTTTGTATCCATAATCCTCCTTTAGAATCAAATTTAATTCCATCAGGAGCATTAAACATATTTTCCTTAGTTATGTTTTTAGATCCAGCATTTGGTCCTTTGTGAACAGCTGGATTTCCAACTAAAGCAAATATATCCCATTTAAAATTAGATGAAGCATGATCACCTTTATCTGCTGTCCATCTAACAATTTGACCATATTGATTGTTTATTCTGGGGTTAGGTCCATTTACAGACGTATCATCGCCACCAGCATTTGGTTTTTTTCCTCTGTTCTTATTATTTGTTAAAGCAACATATGCTTCTGCTTTTAATGGATTTGCTGCAACCCATTCAGGTCTATCCATTGTAGTCCCGCCTGCTGCAGAAGCTGCCATTCTAGTGTGAATAGCTATTTCGGCTTTAGACTTCATTCCAGTTGTTTCAGGCGTTAAAGGTAACCATTTGCCTTTTCCATTGTCATCAAACTTGGCAACAAATAAATCTCCATCTTCTAAAACTTTGGAGTTATCACCATTTTTATTATATTTTTTTGATGAAATAAATTTATACAAATACTCACCTCTTTCATCATCTCCCAAATAAACAACAACTTCATTATTTTTACCAAGTGTTACCTCAGCATTTTCGTGCTTAAATCTTCCTAAAGCTGTTCTTTTTTTTGGAGTAGATGAAGGATTTAATGGATCGATTTCAACAACATAACCAGCTCTATTTGGCTCATTTGGTTCTAGATCCCAATTAAATCTATCATCAAATTTACCCCAAGCATAACCCCAATCCTTTGTTGAAATACCATATCTTTTAAATTCTGGTGGAATATCGGCATTAGGGTCAGTATTAGAAAAATATCCGTTAAAGTTTTCCTCACATGCAAGATAAGTTCCCCATGGAGTTTTACCATTTCCACAGTTGTTCCATGTTCCTAAGGATAATGTTCCCGTTGGATCAGAAATTGTTTTTAACAAATCATGCCCTCTTGCAGGACCTGTAATTTCCATTCTTGAATCTGCGGTTATTCTTCTATTATATTTAGAGTCCTTAACTATTTCCCATTTACCATTTTTATTTGATATTTCAAAAATACTAACACCATGACCTGCTTTACCTTTTCTAACATCATCTGCTGTTTCAGGTAATTTGGTGCCTCTGTTGTCGTAAATAATTGATCTATTTACATATTCATTATTAACAGCAATGATTGTTTTACCATCTTTAGTATAAAAAGTATCCATACCATCATTGTTATCACCAAAGGCAAGTTCTTGACTTTCACCTGTACCTCTTGAGTAATGATCAAACCATTTACCCTTAGTAAATAATGGGTCACCCCACTTAGCTAAGATTTCCCAACTATATCCTTCTGGTACTGTAATATCATCTTTTGTATCTGCTTTAATTGGTTTAAAATCTACAAGACCAGAAAATGCAGCTTCTGCATCTGTAGAGCTTAACATGTTAAGTCCAGAACCAAGAACAAAAGCTGATGCGCCAAACATAGCACTATTTTTCATAAAGCTTCTTCTGCTCATTGCCTTTTGAAGTATATTGTCAAAATCAACCACTTCTGGTGGTGGATTATTTATTTCATCATATTCATCAATTGATAAATTATGTACTTTAGTTTTATTATTTTTCATAAAAAATCTCCTTTAGAGAAACATCACAGAAAAATATGACATTTAAATTAATGATATATTTCAATAAAATTAAAAATTTATTACAAAAGAAAAATCACTAACTTATAAGTTGTAATAGATTAAATTAAATTTTAATTATTTGAGTAAATTACTCTCGGCTCTAAAAATAATTCTCGCGCAAGAGCTTTAAATCTTTTTGTAACTTGTTTAGAAATTATTTCTTGGTGTTGTGCTGGAATTTTTAAAAATACAGAGTTACCTCTTTTATACAATTTAAATTCCTCTAAGAAGATAGTTGAAATAGATGTAAGTGAATGTGCAAATCTTAAGGCTGCACCAACTTGTTTACTAGAAAAAATTTCATTATTATTTAAAAATGTCAAATATTCTATTTTAGGGTTGTATTTAATGCTGCAGTACCTCCAATAACATGAAAGAGCTATTTGAATTCTTTCTTTATGTGAAAGTCTCAATAATGGAGTATTTAATGTTTCTTGAAAAACTAATTCTGCTTTTTGAAAAGCACCAAGTCCCCAATCCATATGACTTAAAACACAAGCTAAATTAAGCAATTTTTCATCAAAATGTTCATTACCATCAAATACAGGTTTGATAAATTCATGATACTTTTTGTAGGTTAATCCCAAATCACCTCTCTTCTTCGAAATATATTCTAATGATTTTTCAAAAACTTGAGAGTTATCAATATTTTTAAAGTAATCTTTTGCTAGAGATCCCTCTCTAATACCGCTTATGGAACATATTATGTTTTTTGGATTTGTTGCTCTCATGATCTCATCTAAAATTATAGAGCTATATGGTAGATAAGGTGTTCTAGATTTAGATATATATTCAACTGTTTTTAGTTTTGCTTTATTGAACGATGCTATTTTTTCTATAAATGTTGATAAAGTTTCATAATTTACTGAATACTGATGGATTATGTGGACAGGGTGTTTATTTTGAAAAAGATGAAGTTTAAATAAAGCTCTCCATGTTCCGCCAACTAAATAAAGATTTTCAAATTTTTTTTTAGATAACCATTTTTCATCTCTCAAAAGTTTTTTTATATATTTAGAAAGGTTTCTCTTTTTTACAATTGGATTATTAATTAATCTTAAAACACCTAAGGGTAAAGATGTTTTATTAGTGATCAAACCATTTTCAACTCGAGCTAATTCTAAACTACCTCCACCAAGATCAGCAACTAACCCATCTACATTATCAAATCCAATTTTTACACCTTCTGCTGAACAAATTGCTTCTTCCTCTCCACTTAAGATTTCTATTTTTTTCTTAAAAAGATTTTCTACGTATTCAACAAATGGTTTTGCATCAGTTGCTTCTCTTAAAACTGCAGTTGCTATTATTTTTAAATTAGAAATTTTAGAAACATTTAAAATCTCTGAAAATCTCTTCAATACTTTTTGAGCATAATCAACACCAGACTTATGAAGTTTTCTTGATTTATCTAAATTTTTACCAAGTTCACAAACAGCTTTTTCATTGAAAAAAGGCACACGAGAAGAGCTAAAATCTTCATAAATTAGCATCCTAATAGAATTAGAGCCTATATCAATAACTGCTAATTTAGCAGGTTTTAATTTTAAATTTTGTTTATTTTTAAAAACTTTAATTTCCACTTTTAATTAATCTTAAGTTTAATTTTTTCGGTTTCATTTTTAATTTAGCTTTACCTCTTCCAGATAAACTAGGATTATTCATAAAATAATCATGGGCTGAAAAAGAATCATTTTCACTATATTTAATTTTTTTATAATTTCCACTAGCATCAAGTTCCCAACTTTGTTTTTTATCTAAATAATTAGCTAACATAATTTGATCAAGAACTTGTTCGTGGACTGTTTGGTTTTCAATTGGAACTAGAAGTTCTACTCTTCGATTTAAATTTCTTGGCATTAAATCTGCTGATGAAATAAAAACTTTTGCATCTCTACTAGGCATTGTTTTTCCATTTGCAAAACAATAAATTCTTGAGTGTTCCAAAAATCTTCCAATCATGCTTTTAACTATTATATTTTCAGATTTATCTTTAACTCCAGGTCTTAAACAACAAACACCTCTTACAAATAAAAATATCTTTACTCCAGCATTTGAAGCTTCGTAAAATTTATCAATTATCGCTGGGTCTACTAAGGAATTCATTTTGGCCCATATTTCACCGTTTTTTCCTTTTTTGACATTTGCTATCTCGTTAGCAATACATTTGTTCAAAGTTTCCCTAAGATTTATTGGTGATATAGATATTTTACTAAGATTTCGAGGTTTTGAATAACCAGTTACATAATTAAAAAATTTTTCTACATCAGTTGCTATTTTTTTATCAGAGCTAAATAAAGATAAGTCGGTATAAATTTTTGCATTAACTGGGTGATAATTGCCAGTTCCCAGATGTATATAAGTTTGAATTTTTCCCTGCTCTTTTCTTAATATTAAAGATGATTTTGCATGTGTTTTATATTTTGCAAAACCATAAACTATTTGAATTCCTGCCTTTTCTAAACTTCTTGAAAGTTGAATGTTTGCTTCTTCATCAAACCTTGCTTTGATCTCTATTAAAGCAGTCACTGTCTTTCCATTTTCAGCTGCTGTTATTAAGGCTTTAACAATTGGAGAGTCTAACGTTGTTCTGTATAGTGTTTGTTTAATTGCTATAACTTTTTTATCATATGCAGCTTGATTTAAAAACTCAACGACAGCATCAAATGTTTCAAAAGGGTGATGAACTATTAAATCCTTTTTTTTTATAGTATCAAAAAAATTATTATTAAATTCCTTTAATCTCTCAACCTCTCTGGGATTAAAATTTTTAAATCTTAATTTAGAATTTTTAATTTTACAAACTTGGTCTATATCTTGAATTCCAACAATGCCTTCAATTTCATAGATGTATTCAGATTTTACGTTTAACTTATTGGTTATAAACTTAATTAAGTCATTATTACTATTTTTCAAAATTTCTAAACGTACTATGTCACCTGTTCTTCTTCTTTTTAATGCCAATTCAAAAGATCTTACTAAATCTTCGGCCTCCTCTTGAATTTCTACATCGCTATCTCTTATAACTCTAAATAACATTTTTTTATCTAAATCATGATCAGGAAATATTTCAGAAGCAAAAAAACTTATAACATCATCAATAATTAAAAATTTTTTAAAACTTTTATTTCCATCTATTTCAATAAATCTTGATAAAGCTTTTGGAATTACTATTATTGCATTTAAAACTCTTTTTTTATTTTTCTTATTTAATCTCATAACTAATGCTCTTCCTTGATTTGCAATAAATGGAAAGGGATGAGCTGGGTCTATTGCTGATGGTGTTAGCAGAGGGTAAATTTCTTCATTAAAAATTTTAAATAATTTTTTCTGATCTGATTTACTTAAATTTTCAGGTTTAACTATACTTATATTTGCTTTTTTTAATTGAAGAATTAAATCTCTATATATTTTATTTTGTTTATTAAGAAGATTATTTGTTTCCAAAATAACTTCACTCATTTGTTCATCAGGAGTAAGACCATCAGAGCTAAGAGAATCTACCTCTTGCTTGATTTGACTATATAAACCCGCGACACGTACCATAAAGAATTCATCTAAATTTGATCCAGCTATAGATAAAAATTTAATTCTTTCATAAAGAGGATTTTCTATATTTTGAGCCTCTAGAAGAACTCTGTCGTTGAATTTAAGCCAAGACAATTCCCTATTTATGTATTTAGATTTAAGTATTTCTTTATCTTGTTTTTTTAATGCAGTCATATATTTAAACTTTATGCTCAAATTATACGTTATGCGTCATGCAAAATCTAGCTGGGACCATCCAAATCTTGAGGATCATGAAAGACCTTTAAGTAAGCGTGGCAAGAAAAATGCAAAAAAGATTTGTGAATTTTTTGTTAAAAAAAAATATAAGTTTGATTACATATTACTTTCATCATCAAAAAGAACAAAGAAAACGTTAAAAATTTTATTAAAAAAAATAGAAAAACCAAAAAAAATTATTTCTTCAAAAAAATTATACCTATCAAGTGAAGATAAAATTATAGATATAATAAAAAAAACACCTAAAAAATTTAAATCTGTGCTTTTAATTAACCACGAGCCTGCTGTTAGAAATCTAGTACGATCACTGACAAAAAATCATAACAACAATCATTTTAAGTTATTAAACTATAAATTTCCAACATCAGCTTTTGCAAAAATTTATTTTGATTTTAATGAATGGAATAAATTAGATGGAAATGGTTTAATTAAGGAATTTATGAGACCTAAAGACCTTCAAGATTCTAAAGAATAACCTGCTGATCTTACAGTTCTAATTAATGGTTTGGTTTTATCTATATTAATAGCTTGTCTTAATCTTCTAATATGTACATCGACTGTTCTAGACTCTACATAAATATTTTCACCCCAAACATTGTTTAATAGTTGTTCTCGTGAATATACTCTTTTTGGATTTTTGATAAAAAAATCTAATAATTTAAATTCTGTAGGACCTAAATTTATTTCAACATTATTTCTATAAACTCTTTTTGTTATTCTATCTATTTTTAGATCTGTAAACTCAACAACATCTGCAGATGATTGTGGTTTTGATCTTCTAAGTAGTGATTTAATTCTTGCATTAAGTTCTTTTTGACTAAATGGCTTTGTTACATAATCATCTGCACCTGTATCAAAAGCTCTTAATTTGTCCTCTTCCTCACCTTTTGCTGTCAACATTATTACAGGTATGTCGTTATACTTTTTGTCTTTTTTTAAATTCTTACATATTTCAACACCCGACAAATCTGGCAACATCCAATCCATTAATATTAAGTCAGGATGCTTATCTTTAATTTGTTTAAGTGCATCTTCACCATTTTCGGAATAGCTTACTTTGTGACCTTCTTTTTCAAGATTATATTTTAGCAGCGTTACTATTGAAGTTTCATCTTCAGCAATAAACACGTGAGCAGACATTTATTACTTTTCTCCCGTTACTATTGGCTCTGTTCCTTTTGGACGATCACCTTCTAGATACTCTCCTGTAACTAAATAATATACCTGCTCTGCAACGTTTGTTGTGTGATCACCAATACGTTCAATATTTTTAGTAACAAATAATAAATGAGTACCATCATCTAGATTTTTTTCATCTTCCTTCAAATACTTTATTACTTCTTGCATACATAAATTGGTTAAATCATCTATTTGTTCATCACCTTCCCAGACATTTATAGCCATAGCAGATGACCTATCTAAATATGCATCCAAAATAGATTTGAGTTGTTTTTGAACATTAGAAGAAACTCTTACCAAAGCTTCAGTCAAATTTTTTGGTAAATTTTCATTTAATAATAATGTTCTTTTTGAAATATTCTTTGCCAAATCACCTATTCGTTCTAAATCAGATGAAATTTTCAATGCCGTTACAGTTTCTCTTAAATCTATTGCCATTGGTTGTCTTAAAGCAATTAGGTTTACTACCTGTTGCTCTATTAAAGTTTCAAACTTATCTATTTTTTCGTCATCTTTTATAACAGCTTCCGCATTATCACTATTTCTTGTGGTAATGGCTTGAATAGCCTTGCCTAATGACTCCTCACAAAAACCACCCATTTTAATTATATTGCTATTTAAATTTTTAAGTTCTTCCTCGTAAGACTTAACCGTGTGTGGTGCTTCAACCATTATCCAAACCTCCCTGTAATATAATCCTGAGTTCTTTTATTTTCAGGATTCTTAAATATTTTATCAGTAGAACCATGTTCTATCAATTCTCCCAAATGAAAAAAGCCTGTGTTTTGGGATACTCTTGCTGCTTGAGCCATTGAATGAGTGACTATTATAATAGTATGGTCTTTTTTTAACTCATCAATTAGTTCTTCTATTTGAGCTGTAGCAATAGGATCTAAAGCAGAACAAGGCTCGTCCATAAGAATAACTTCAGGTTTAACTGAAATAGCCCTTGCTATGCATAATCTTTGTTGTTGTCCACCAGACAAACCAGTACCTGGTTCATGAAGTCTATCTTTAACCTCTTCCCATAATGCTGCCTTTTTTAAGCTGGTTTCAACTATTTCATCCATTTCATTTTTTGATTGAGCCATGCCATGAATTGTTGGACCATAAGAAATATTTTCATAAATAGTTTTAGGAAAAGGATTTGGTTTTTGAAAAACCATCCCAATTTTTTCTCTTAATCTAACTACATCGCAACTCTTGTCATTGATATCAAAATCATTGATTATAATCTGCCCTTTTACTCTACATATATCAATCACGTCATTCATACGATTTAGACATCTTAAATAAGTAGATTTACCACAACCTGAAGGACCAATTAGTGCAGTAACTTGATTTTCTTCAATATCCAAGTTTATATTGAATAGAGCTTGTTTTTTTCCATAGAAAACATCTACATTTTTTGAATTTATCTTTATCATCTTAACTCCATTTTTTTTCAAATTTATGTCTAATTATTTGTGCAAACAAATTCATTATAATTAAAAATCCCAATAGGACCATAATACAAGCAGAAACTTTCTCGACAAAACCTCTTTCAGCACTCTCTGCCCATATATAAATTTGTACCGGCAAACTTGCAGCTGGATCTAAAGGAGATCCTGGAATTGTATTTACAAAAGCTACCATACCAATCAATATCAAAGGTGCAGTTTCACCTAAAGCTTGAGCCAAGCCAATAATTGTACCAGATAAAGTCCCTGGCATAGACAATGGCACTGTATGATGCATTGTAGTTTGCATTTTACTAGCGCCCATTGCAAGTGCAGCCTCTCTTATACTTGGAGGAACTGCTTTTAAAGATGCTCTACAGGCAATAATTATTGTTGGCAATGTCATCAACGATAAAGTTATTCCACCAACTAAAGGCGTTGATCTAGGTAACTGAAATACAGCCAGCAAAATACCTAGTCCCAAAAGACCAAAAACAATTGATGGGACTGCTGCTAAGTTATTTATATTTACCTCAATAAAATCAGTAAATCTATTTTTTGGTGCGAATTCCTCTAAATAAATAGCTGCTAGCACTGCAACAGGAAATGCAATAACTAAACAAACTAAAATAGAAAAAATCGATCCCATAAATGAGCTTGCTATACCAGCTAATTCAGCTTCTCTTGAATCAGGGTATGTAAAAAAACTTAAATTGAATTTACTTTCAACTCTTCCCTGTTCTACAAGTTGATCAAAAATCTTTAATTGATAATCTGTAACTCTTCTTTGATCTTCAGGTAAATCCCTTGGATAATTGCCTTTGAATACTTGATCTAAATCATCTGAAGCAGTTAAATAAACATCTTTAGTTTTTCCAATTAATGAAGGGTCATTTAAAAGCTCCCTTTTAATCTCTCTTTCAAAAAAGTAAGAGACCATTCGCTTCAGATCATTTTGTTGTTTTTCTGATGCACTTTTATCTAAATCAAACATTGTTTGCAAAGCTAGATCAAAATAATCTGCATCCTCTAAGTCTTCTTTAGAAGGATTTTCGTCAAGGTACATGGTTTCAGCATCAAAGGTGACTGGTACAATCAACCAAGTTTTCTGAAACGCTGTATAGCCAGTAGAAAAGATTTTAAAAATAAAAATTGTTAAAAACAAAAGAGCTAAAAAAATTGCGCTTTTCCCGTAAAATTGAAATCTTTTTTCTGCCCTATATCTAGAATTTAGGAGTTTTTCTTTATTTTTATTCATATTTTTCCCTATATTTTTTAACAACTCTTAAAGCAAAAATATTTAAACTAAGTGTTACCAAAAACAATGTCATACCTAGTGCAAATGCTGCCTGGGTTTTAGGATCTCCAAAGGCCTGATCTCCAATTAATATTACGACAATTTGAGCTGTGATAGTTGAGGTAGATTCTAAAGGGTTAAATGTTAAGTTGGCTGCAAGGCCAGAAGCCATAACTACAATCATTGTTTCTCCAACAGCTCTAGAAACACCTAACAAGATAGAACCAACAATTCCTGGTAATGCTGCTGGAAAAATAACTTTTTTTATTGTTTCTGATTTAGTAGCCCCCATTGCATAACTACCATCTCTTAAACCTTGAGGAACACTAGTAATAACGTCATCACTCAAACTAGATATAAACGGAATAATCATTATCCCCATTACACCCCCTGCAGCTAGAGCACTCTCTGCAGATACTTCTAATCCCATCGCCGTTCCTATATCTTTAAGGAATGGTCCTACTGTTAAAGCTGCAAAAAAACCATAAACTACAGTTGGTATGCCTGCTAAAATTTCAATTAAAGGTTTTGCATATTGTCTTACTTTAGTTGAAGCGTATTCAGCTAAATAAATTCCACTCATCAATCCAATTGGTATAGCAACACACATTGCAATTAATGCTATAAAAAATGTTCCAGCAAAAATTGGTACAGCCCCAAATGTGTCAGAATACATTGATGGATCCAAAGGCTCAGAAGCATCTCTCACAAATGCTTTAGCTGGATACCAATGAGTTCCAAAAATAAAATCAAACAAGGGAATTACTTTAAAAAAATCGATAGTTTGAAATATTAATGAAAAAACAATTCCAATAGTTGTTAATATAGCTGCCAAAGAAGCTGTAAATAAAACAGCATTTAAAAATTTTTCAACCGGTTCTCTTGTTCTATTGTTTGAAGAAATTCTTTTATAACCATAAACTATAGAAGCTATAATTATTGCCAAAATTAAAACAACTTTAGAGTTTTGGGCTATAGATCGAAGATTTAAATATTTTTCTGCAGATGTTTCAAGATAAGGAGTAATTTCTCCAGTAAACTGACCACGAGATAATGATTTAGTTTTTTCATAAATTAGATTTAGTTCATCATCAAGATATCCCTGATTGCTATAATCACTTAAAATTATTAACTTAACTATACTCGGCTCAAATATTGCCCATAAAGAATAAATAATAAAAGCGGGTATTGCGCACCATATTGCTAAATAATATCCATAAAATTGTGGAAGTGCTGTTAATCTAGTATTTGTTGCTTGAATTGAATAGGCTTTTTTTCTTCCAAAATAGTAACTAGTAAAACCAAGAAGTACTATAAAGATGAATATAACTAAGTTCAAAGAATCTCCTAAAGTTTTACTTTACACATTATTAAAAAAAAGGGGTCTAAAAAGACCCCTTAATTTATATTTGTTAACCAATCTTATTAGTCAGCCATTGCAACTAGATTTTTCGCATTATCTCTAGTTGTTCTATATAACTTTTTATCCAATGGTACTAAACCGATGTCAGCTAAATAACCATTTTTTCCAATAGCTTTTGTCGTAGTGAACTCTTTTACAAATTCATGTAAACCAGGGATCACACCAACGTGAGCTTTTTTCACATAGAAAAATAATGGTCTAGCAACTGCATAACTATAGTCTTGAATACTCTCTAGAGATGGTTGACCACCGTCAATGCTAGCAGCTTGCAATTTATCTTTTGCAGCTAAGAAATAACTGAAACCAAAGAAACCAAACATTTCTTTATCAGCAACTAATTTTTGGATGATTAAACTATCGTTTTCTCCAACTTCAATAGCAGCACCATCTTCTCTGTAAAGTTTTTCAGGTTTTTTGTATTTTTTATTTCCAGCTTCAAAACCAGCTTTATAAAGAGCTTTAGCTTCTTTAGTCATACCTTTTTTCATTACTAAAGAATTCCATGCATCTCTTGTTCCTGAAGTTCCTGGAGGGATCATTACAGAAATCTTCTGCTTAG
>VMBT01001519.1_pt1 | contig 12335 bp, 9 predicted proteins | sample 4404301 | NCBI WGS metagenome assembly VMBT01 (sample SAMN12238535, study PRJNA552566) | marine metagenome | isolation source: Coastal seawater | place: USA: coastal Georgia, Sapelo Island | collected 2008-08/2009-08
TCCAAAATGCCGTCCAATTCGTAGCGCCCAAAGATTTTGCAGCCCGCAAATAACTTGGAGGAATAGTTTGCATCACCGAATACATAGGCAAAATCATAAACGGCAGCAAAATATGTGTCATTGCGACAATCGTACCGATTTCATTATTTATTAAAACAAGTCTGCCGTCATCAGAGACCATGCCCATATAGACCAACACTTCGTTTACAACGCCCTGCTGCTGTAGCATGACTTTCCAAGCAGAGGTGCGCACCAGCAGGGATGTCCAAAACGGTAATAACACCAAAATCATCAGCATATTTGCATGCCGCATAGGCAAATTGGCCAATAGCCAAGCAACCGGATAGCCAAGTGCAATACATGAAAAGGTGATCACCAATGACATAAACAAAGTTCTTTTAAACAATACCAAGAGGATTTGCTTTTCTTCTGGCTGCCAGTCTGGTCCATCGACGGTCTTGCGCATATCCACCGCATTAAGGAAATATCCAGATGTGACCTCTGGGCTATGCACCTTTAAGGCCTGCCAAATCTCTACATTTCCCCAGTTTCTATGGATCTTCAAAAGCTTTTCTTTGAACGGTCCATCGGTTTCAATGTCCCATTTCACTGCGGCGCGAGCTGTTTTCTTAAAAAGTGATGCAATGCCTGACTGCTCGTAATTAAGGCGCAAGCCCACTTTCGTGTGTTCTTTTGCGAGGGCTGCTTGTTTTATGTCAGCGGCAAACGCGGCATAGACGGCCTCATCTGGAAGTTCGCCGGATTGTGCATCCCAGGATTGCAGCGCGTTTACGGTGAGAGGCAAAGTATCAGAGACGATATCATTTTCGACCGATCTCATCAGCATTGACACGATAGGCATAATGAATGCGACAAAAATGAAAACGAGAAGCGGCGCAATCAACATTAATGCGCGTAATTTTTGTTGCCGTAACGAGCGGGCCAAGCTTTTGCGAAGGGGTGTCCCATCCGCCGCGAGAATAGGAGTTTTGCCTGTTGATGCGTTCATTCTGCTCTCTCAATTTGGGGATATGCAACACCGCTTGCACTGCAGAGTGAAAGAAGGGCCAATCATGGCCCTTCCTTTTGATATGATTTAGATTATTTCGCCAACCATGCTTGGAATTTGGCATCAAAATCGTCGCGGTAATCCGCCCAGAAATCGTAGTTCATCAAGAACGCACGAGACAGGTTTTGCGGTGCTGTTGGCATATGTGGGCCCATTTCGATGCCCAGCTCAGCATGCTTTCCAACCAATGGTGCAGAAGACTTGCGCGCAGGACCATAGCTGATCCATTTTGCTTGATCTGCAAGACGCTGTGTATCTGTCGCAAACATGATATAGTCCAGTGCACGCGCCTGACGCTCTGGGCTCAGACCGGCAGGAATGATCCAACCGTCAAGGTCCATCACCTGACCGTCCCAGATCATCGCAACGGGCTGTTTTTGCTCTTCGATAACAGAGAAGAGACGTCCGTTATACGTGGCACCCATCACAACTTCGCCATCGGCAAGAAGCTGTGGTGTGTCTGCACCTGCAGAAACCCAGATCACATCGTCTTTGATGGTGTCGAGCTTGGCAAAGGCTTGCGCCTGACCTTCCTCTGTTTCCAGAACATCATAGATGTCAGCTTTCTCTACGCCGTCGCAAAGAAGGGCCCATTCCATGTTGTTGATCGGCACACCAAAGAGCGATCTTTTACCGGGATAGGTTGCTGTGTCAAAGACTGCGCAGACGCTATCTGGAGCTTTATCGCCGACGAGGTCAGTGCGATACCCAAAGGTTGTTGAGTAAACGATCTGCGGAATAAAGCAGCTTGATACCAGCATGTCACCGAAGTCTTCGGCTGCGGGGGTTCCGTCGGGTGCCGCTGCGAGCATCGTGTCAGGATCGATCTCCATAGCGAGCCCTTCATCGCAAAGCTGCATTGCAGGCGCTGCTTCAACGTCGACCACATCCCATGTGATGTTGCCCGCTTCGCTCATCGCGCGCAATTTCGCAACAGCCGTAGACGAGCTGTCATCGTTTAGAATCGTGACACCTGTCATTTCCGAATAGGGTTCATGATAGGCTTTAAGCTGCGATTTGGAATATGCACCACCCCATGAAACGATGGTCATTTCACTTGCCATATGGCTCCCCGCTAAGGCCGCCCCGGCAAGAAGCGACACGGAGGCCGCCGTTACAACTGTGAGATTGAATTTCACTGTTTTCTCCCATGTGACCCGTTTTTGAAACAAGATATCCGCGATACGGGCAACTCTGCGAACATCTGACAGATTGAACCTTTTTTAAGGGCTTTCCAACCTTTTCTTTTACGCATCCAATGCGCGACAGTCTTCCGGCATCCAGCCAATCTTTACCTGAGTGCCCGGCTTCAGTCGAACCTGATCGACGGCGTTCCGTGTTTTAACAATAAAGTTATCATTGTCGCCTACACGCAAACGTGTTCTGAATACGTCTCCCATATAAATAAACTCCAGCACTTCTGCAGTCAACGTATGCGCTCCTTGAGGAAGACGACCAATATTCAGCTCCACACGCTCGGGACGGATCGACACACAAGTGCGCTCACCTGCATTATTTACATTCACGCGCTTACAATCGATCACTTCGCCGCCGTCCAATTTGACCTGAGCCATTTCCCCTGACACATTTTGAACTGTGCCGTACATCGTGTTATTTTCCCCGATGAACTGCGCAACAAAGCTGTTTTCCGGAGCCTCGTAAAGCGCATCGGGGGCTGCCAATTGCTGAATGCGCCCGTCGTTAAAGACGGCCACCTGATCTGACATTGTCAGTGCCTCGGTCTGATCGTGGGTCACATAGACAACGGTAATGCCAAGGCGATGTGCAAGATCGGTGATTTCAAATTGCATCTTTTCGCGCAACTGTTTGTCCAATGCGCCAAGTGGTTCATCCATTAAGACAAGCTCTGGCTCAAAAACCAGTGCTCTTGCGAGTGCAATTCGCTGTTGCTGACCGCCCGAAAGCTGTGCTGGACGCCGCCCCCCGAACTCTCCCATCTCTACCATATCCAGTGCGCGGGCCACTTTCTGTTCTCGCTCCGACTTTCCAATTTTCCGGACTTCCAAAGGAAAGGACAGATTTTCCGCCACCGTCATATGTGGAAACAGCGCATAATTCTGAAAAACCATTCCAATACCGCGCTTATGAGGCGGTATGTTGTTTATCGATACGCCGTTGAGCAAAATATCCCCATGCGTCGCCGTCTCAAAACCGGCAAGCATCATCAAACATGTCGTTTTGCCAGACCCAGACGGGCCAAGCATGGTCAGAAATTCGCCTTTCGCAATTTCTAGATTCAAATCTTTTACAACAAGCGTTTCGCCATCATAACTTTTTTGCACCCGATCAAACCGCACAAATGACCCGTCAGTTGTGTTCCCTTTCAATGATCGCCCCCCGAGCGTTGCGGATTGTCAAGGCAATCCTTTATTGATGTATTGTTGCTAGGCCACTGGCCTGCTTCGTTCACAGAGTGGTACCATTTGAAAACTTGGGAAATCAAGTGCCATATTCGTAATTTTATTTTCCCGTAACATACATTTGGCCCGTTGCGGCGAAACCTTAGCGGTTGTGAAAAATAAAACCGATGAAATTTAGTAATATCTGAGCTGCAAGGATCTGTGTACTTTCGCTGGGGTCATAGGCAGGCGCAACTTCCACCAAATCAATTCCCGCAACATTTCCTCTCAAGGACAATCCTTGAAGGAGTTCCAAGACATCATAATACAAAAATCCGCCATGACTTGGCGTGCCGGTCCCTGCGGCGATAGACGGACAGAAAGCATCAATATCAATCGTCACATAATACCGCTGACCCTGTGGGATTCTCGCAAGAACAGCCTCAGTTCCAAGTGCGCGCACTTGGCGCACTGACAAGATATCAGATCCCCGCGCCCGGGCGTCCTCATAACCTTCTTTCGCAGTGGAGGATACGTTACGAATACCAAGCTGTGTCATGCCTGACACATAGGGTTTTTCGATGGCCCTCCGCATAGGATTGCCATGTCCATACATTACTCCGTGCCGTTCATCCACAAAATCCAGATGCGCATCGATTTGCACGACATGGATGGGACCGTTTTTTGCGCAGTCTTCCTCAAAGGCATTGATGCAGGGTATATTAATCGAATGATCGCCCCCCAAAACCACCGGCAAGGCCGCAGCGTCCAGAATTTTTTTCACACCAAATTCAATATTGCGATGACTTTCCTCGGTTTTGGTGTGGATAATATCCGCATCTCCGAGATCGACCATGCGGACAGATGCGTCAAGATAGGTTGCATCATCTTCGTGATCATAAGCACCCGCATGACCAAAACTGAACAGCGTGGATGCTTCGCGGATCGCGCGTGGCCCAAATCGTGCACCTGCCCGCCACTGCGTTCCGAAATCAAAAGGCGCCCCCAGAACGGCAACATCCGCCGCGATAGCATCCCAATTTTCGACATAAGGCGATTTGCCAAAAGTGGATATTCCCACAAACGGCAAATTCAGTCTTCCAGATTTATAACCGTGTTCTTTCATTACACACTGTCCATATATTGCGTCGCTCCCTTGCCGTGAACTTTCCTACACTAAACATAAAAGGTCCAGTCATCACCGAAGGCAATTCATCAAATCCAATCCCTTAAGTATACCTGTAGTTTGACACACCGTTCAGAGCTGCCACATCAAATATCTTATAAATCTCCCGTTGTTGCAGAATATGACTTGCGTGCGGCACGGGCGCATTTTATGTCATGCCATCTTTTGACTTCTGCCTTTTGAGGACGCCTGATGGACAAAACCGTAGTAAATAGCTGGAATGAATGGGACCCGCTCAAACATGTGATTGTGGGGCGCGCAGATAATTGCCATATCCCGCCGGAAGAGCCTGCATTGGATGCAAAAGTACCAGAAGACAGTGACATGCGCGGCCAGCATGGGATGCGTCCCCAGCATACAATCGACAGGGCCAATGAACTGCTCGATACCTTCGCTGGACAGCTTGAAGCGCGTGGTATTCGCGTTGATCGCCCTACACCCATTGATCATTCGCTTCCTGTGACAACACCGGATTTTCACACAGACAGCCAATTCGGTTGCATGCCACCACGCGATGTGTTGTTGACCGTTGGCTCGGAAATCCTAGAAGCAACAATGTCCTATCGGTGTCGTTGGTTTGAATATCTAAATTATCGCCCTCTGCTGGAGCGGTATTTTGACGAAGACCCCAATTTCCGGCACGAAACCGCTCCAAAGCCGCGCTTGACGGATGCTGATTACCGCCCAGATTATCTAAGTGAAAAAATCGGGGTTGAAAAACGGCTGGAGTGGACTGCTGAAAAATTCTTTGTGACAACAGAAGTCGAACCACTTTTTGATGCGGCCGATGTGTTGCGGTTTGGCAAAGACCTCGTGGTGCAACACGGCTTTACAACAAACCTAAAAGGCATCGAATGGCTGCGTCGACATTTCCCTAATCATCGCGTTCATGCAGTGAATTTCCCTGGCGACCCCTACCCCATTCACATTGACGCAACCTTCACACCGCTGCGCCCGGGTCTGATTCTGAACAATCCACAGCGTCGTTTGCCAGATGATCAGCGTGTCATGTTTGAAAAGAACGGATGGGAAATTGTAGATGCGGCTCAACCGGCACATAATACGCCGCCAGAGTTGTGCTATTCCTCAGTCTGGCTTTCTATGAATGTGCTTGTTTTGGACCCAAAAACAGTTTGTGTGGAAAAATCCGAAGTCTATCAAGCGGAACAAATGGACAAGCTCGGTATGGAAGTGGTTGAGGTTGATCTTCGTGATGCTTACGCCTTTGGTGGCGGCCTCCATTGTTGTACCGCAGACGTCTATCGCGAAAGCACTTGCGAAGATTATTTTCCCAATATGTGATTGCAGATGAGCTAAAACAAAAAGCGCGCCAATGGCGCGCTTTTTTTAATTTACGAGAACAGGCGCCGCTCTATCCGAACATGTCGGATGTAATGCCGGCGTACCATCCTTCGGACTCTTCATATGTTGCCTGACGCAGCTCCGCGCTTTCGCCCGTGGCAGAGATAAATCCGTCAACTTTCGCGATCTTTTCAGCCGTTGCTTCGTAGGTTGCCCCAACTTTCACACCGTTGTTGGTGCTGATTAGAGACCAACAGGTGTTTGAGAATTTCGCAGGAAATACTTTTGATCCGGTCAAAGCACCCCGCACTGCATTTGCACAGACTTTGGCCTGACTGTTCGCAGAAAATCCTGACTTGGGCATGTCGCCTTGCTGTGACGCATCTCCGAGAACATAGACATCACCATCTGCCTTCGTGCTCATGTCTGCCGCATTCACAGGTGCCCAATTGCCATCAGTCACTCCGGCAAGATCCGCAATGCGGCCCGCTTTCATTGCTGGGATAACATTACAGGCATCGACTTTGATGTCCTCGCCGTCAATCGACACCGTCATCGCACCTGGGTCGACGGATACATTCCCTCCACCAAACTCAGAACCTATCCAATCCACCATTCCGCTGTAATGGGTTGCCCAACCTTCTTGGAAAAGCGCCATTTTAGAAAATTTCGGCTTTGGATCTGCGACAATGATTTTCGCTGTCGGATTGTTGTTTTTAAGGTAATGCGCCACCATTGAAATCCGCTCATATGGTCCAGGAGGGCAACGATACGGGTTTGGCGGTGCCACCATTGCGAAGACACCACCCTGCGGCATCGCAGCGATTTGAGCCTTCAGCAATTCTGTCTGAGAACCCGCTTTATAGGCATGAGGCATTGCGTTTTGTGTGGACAGATCCCAGCCTTCCACCGCCCCATCAACAAAATCGATCCCCGGTGAAAGTATTAATTTATCATAAGAAAGTGTCGCGCCACCCGCCAAAGAAACGGTTTTAGCAGAGCGATCAACACCGATAGCCCAGTCATGGACCACGTTCACACCGAGCGCGGCAAGTTTGCCATATGAGTGCCCAATATCGTCAATCTCTTTAAACCCACCCAAGTACAGGTTTGAGAAGAAACAGGTATAATACGTGCGCGTAGGTTCGACCAAAGTCACATCTATCGCCCCTTTACTGTCTTTGGCGATATAACGTGCAGCAGTCGCACCACCGGCGCCACCGCCGACGACAACGACGCGGGGCTTACCATGTCCCCCAGCATAAACGGATGGCGCTGACACACTTGCCGCTGCCGCCGTTCCCATAAAGGTCCGTCTGTTAAGTTTCATGACACATCTCCTTGTTTAAGTTATTCAAGCGTTTCAAAATATGCAGCCAAAGCCGCAATTTCCTCATCTGACAGTCGGCCCGCCATCATTTGCATGACGGGATGTTCTCTTACTTTTTGTTTATAACTATGCATGGCCCAAACAAAGCTTTCAATATCCCACCCCGTGATCGACGGGATGCCGTCATAACTACCATCTGCCTGATGGCAGCCCGTGCAATCGCCAGCTAAGTATTCACCGTATTCGGGGTCTCCGATGATTGCAAGAATCTCTTTAGAGACCTCAAAGTCAGCGACATCTGTTGTGTCGCTCTCAGTGCCAGAGATTGCAGCATCTGCGATGAAAAGCAAAAATGCGAAATAAATAAACCTCAAACATAGACCTCTTACTTTTCAAATGTTTTCAGATATTCGATCACAGCAGCAATGTCTTCTTCCGACTTAAGTCCAGAAAAGGACATCTTGGTTCCCTTGAGATATGACTTGGGCTTTTCCAAAAACCCTGCCAGTTCCTCTTCACCCCAAATTAAGCCACCCTCTGCGGCTTTCTTCAAGGCTTTTGAATAATTAAATTTTTCAATTGCGCCAGCAGGTGCCCCGACGATCCCATTCAGGGTTGGGCCTGTGCGGTTTTTTGCGCCCTCTCCAACCTGATGGCAAGACTGACATTTCTTAAAAACTTTACTGCCCTTTGCAGCGAGATCAGCATCAAAAGAGGCAAGGACCACGGGCGCTTCTTCCTGCTCGCCCGTCTCCTCAGGTTTGCTCGGTGCCACGGAGACCTGCGAAGCTTCACTGGCCTTAGAAGATGCGTCTTCAGGTGTCACATCCACAACCCGAGCGCGCATAGTAATTTTCACGTCATCCTTACAGTCTCGCATACAGGGTTCGCCACCAGACCAGACGGCGTATTCAGTTTCTTGGCGATCATCGAAAATAAACCCGTCAGCATTTGGCAAATCGACGTCAAACATGGTTTCATTTGACAGCACAAAGTCGTCGTCAATGAGATCATTGGAGTAAAGGATATAGGCAACAATCGCATAAACTTCATCATTGCTGAGTGAGCCGGCATTGCCAAATGGCATGGACCGTTTGACATAATCAATCGCGGTGCTCAGGTGTGGCCAGTACGATCCGACAGTTTTCACGGGGTCATCATCATCCAGCGTGTCAAACCCGCCTGCAAGTTTGGGCCAACGCCCCATGCCTTCGGCAAAGTCACCGTGGCAAACAGCGCATTGTTCGGCAAAAAGTTCTTCCCCCTCGATCGCATCGCCTGCCCCAACAGGAAGCCCCGTGCCATCGGGACTGATGTCCCAATCCCATGCCGCGATTTCTTCGGGCAAAGCAGCGCGACCCAAACCCAGCTTTTCAGCAAAACCTGTTGTTGCGCCCGAGAGCAAAAGCGAGGTCAGAAAAATTCCTTTAAGAAACTTCAACATTTTCAACCTCTCCTTTTGAGCCAACATGCCATGTTTGGATCCCGTTGTTGTGATAAATAGAGTTGAGACCGCGGACTTCTCTGAGTTGTGATTTTGTCGGTTGCACATACCCTGTGTCATCCATGGCACGGGATTGGAGCAACATTTCTTCGCCATTCCAAACCGTATCAAGATAAAACCGCGTCAGCGCCATTGGTGTGCCAGGTTTTGCAAGGCGTGCGGTTTCCCATGTTTTTCCGCCATCCTTTGACACGTCCACGCGTGTGATAGATCCGCGCCCAGACCAAGCGAGGCCCGTTATTATCAAAGGGCCCCGACCATGTTGGATCGGCGCCTGCGGGCTTGGCGATGTCACCACAGATTTCGCATCCATTGCCCAAGTCCATTTGCGGCTTGTCCCATCTTCAAGCGTATCGGTATATTTGCTGGTCTCTTCGCGCGATTCCACAGGCTGATCCGTCACTTCGATGCGCCGGATCCATTTCACCCACATATTACCTTCCCACCCGGGAACGACAAGGCGCGCAGGGTAGCCGTGTTCTTTGCGCAGCGCTTCACCATTGGCTTTGAACGCCACCATCACATCGTCAAGCGCCTTTTCCATCGGTATGGAACGCCCATTGGAAGAAGCATCAGCGCCTTCGACAAAGACCCATTTGTCTTTTAAATCACCCGCAGCATCAAGACCCGCTTCATTCAACAGGCTGCGCAGAGAGACGCCAGAATATTCCATATTGTGAATCATACCGTGGGTGAATTGTGCGCCGTTCAATTGCGCGCCTGCCCATTCCATACCGGTATTGGCCGCACATTCACAGAAGTAGATCTGATTTTCGCGCGGGAACCTTTCCAGATCTGCGTAGGTAAACACCATTGGCGTGTCAACCAATCCGTTGATCATCAAGCGATAGTCTTCTTTTTTCAGGTCGATAGCGCCAGAGTGATGACGTTCAAAGGCACATCCCTGCGGTGTAATGGTGCCGTCGAGTGCATGGATTGGTGTGAAGTTCACCGAACTGATCGTATCTGCCGTCAGCCAAGGTACATTGCGCCGAATGACGTCTGCTTCATATTTTATCGGAAGCCCATAGGGAACCGCGTCCACACCGTCACCCAATTCCTGCGCCCAGGGTTGAATTTCTGTAATCAGCTTATCTGGTTCTGCACCGGCCGAAGCCTGCCCTGCGACAAGCGCTCCGGCTCCAGTAGCAGCCGCACCCCGCAAAAATGCACGCCGCGAGTGAGACGTTTCCCGTGTTTCATCTGTCATAGCAAACCAAGTCCCTTGTCTAATCTGCGTCTATACGCCTTTAATCTGTACGCTCTTGTTTTCAGGAAGAGAGACAACGCCAAGCTGGCGAATATGCCTTTCTAAAACATCCCATATGGGCGGACCTTGTGTGCCTTCGTTTACGCTCGCCCAGCCGGCAACGACGTAGGATTTAGAGGGGTCAATGCTCTCGCCCGTTTTTAATATCGTCATATTCGTGATACGTTCACCCTGAGGTTTTGTGATATCAATATGATATCCCAGGCCACCGACACGGACCATGTCGCCACCCTGCTGATAGTAGGGATCAGGGTTGAAGAGATTATCTGCAACATCTTCGAGAACGACATGAAGAAATTCTCCGGTCATCTCCGTACGATAGGCTTCCGGATAGGTCATCGACGTCACATTCCATATATCTTCTCGGGTGATTTTCTGCCCTGGCAAAATGGACGGCCCCCATCTTACACCCGGAGACAACGCGATTTCAGCATCCCGTTCGCTTAGCAGTGCATCACAAATCAGATCGTCCCAAGTCCCGTTGAAATTACCCCGACGATAAAGCGTCTGACTATCCCCCGTTTCTCCGATAACTTCGGACATCTGCGCCAAGTAAGGTGCGCGTTCAGCATCGATAAGTGAACTCATTTCCTCATCTGGCGTGATAACGTCTGAAAATATTGGGATGAGTTTATGCCGAAATCCCATAACCTGCCCAGATTGGACATCAAGATCGACGCGTGACACGAATTTGCCGTTCGACCCTGAAGCGACAATCAACGTGTTGTTCACAATATATGGTTCAGGCAATGCGTCGTGGGTATGCCCCGATAAAATCACATCGATACCATTGACGCGCGATGCCATCTGTTTGTCCACATCAAAACCATTATGGCTCAGACACACGACAAGCTCTGCACCCTCCGCACGCACTTCCTCCACCATTTCCTGCATACGCTTATCACGGATCCCAAAGCTGAGTTCAGGGAACATCCATCGCGGATTGGCAATCGGCATGTAAGGAAATGCCTGACCAATAACAGCGATTTTAACACCACCACGTTCAAAGAATTCATAGGGGGCAAAGTTTTCGGCGGGTTCATCCCATTCCGCATCAAAAATATTTTGGCCAAGAGCCGCGAAGGGCAAGTCTTCTATGATCTCATTGACCCGTTCTGAACCAAGGGTAAATTCCCAATGAAAGGTCATTGCGTCAGGCTTAAGCGCGTTCATCGCATTCACCATGTCCTGCCCTTGGGTGTGATAGCAGGTGTAGCTCCCATGCCATGTATCGCCCCCATCCAGCAAAAGCGCATCCGGACGATCCGCACGCATGGCTTTGACCACTGTTGCGATCCGGTCCAGCCCCCCGACACGGCCATATTCTCTGGCTAAAGATGTAAAATCTTCGCAACTGAGCGCATAAGACGACCAACTGTTTTGCTCAATGCCATAAAACTTCCGAAAATCGGCACCCGTGATATGTGGTACCTTTCCTTTATTGTTACCCACGCCGATATTGATTTCCGGCTCCCGGAAATAAATCGGCTTAAGTTGTGCATGAATATCCGTCACATGGATCAAGGACACATTTCCAAAAGTATCAAATTCAAGGAGCTTTTCTTGGCTCATGGCCTGTTGGGCAGAAAGCTTGCCCCATTTTCCAAAACCAGAGGCGCCATAAAGCGCAGTTGTGGCCATTGCCATCTGTAGAAAGTCGCGACGCGATACCATTTTTAACTCACATGCAAATTATTGAATGTTTAGGGTCAAAAGAGAGCCGGCATAAGCCGGCTCGCAGCAGTTAATTAGTTGCGGGCAGAGGGTGTTTCCACCGACAGGCCGTTTCCACGGGACGCAAGATAAAGCTCTAGCGCCTTAAATTCTTCCCCACCCTCTTTATATGGAGTGGCACGGATATTTTTCATGCAGCCCTTGAACCGTCCATGAATAGAATTCAACTTTGTATTTTTTAAACGGTAGGTCGGGAATCCGTTGATTTGCCCCTGGGACAAATGATCAGCACGGATCATATTGCCATAATTATCTTCATGGCAATTCGCACATGACATATCGAGCTGCCCAACGCGCGTGTAGTACAACTCTTTGCCTGCTTCCCAGTGCTCCGCAGCGTCGCCGTCAATCTTGACATTAATTTCCATTCCACGTGACTGGAGCCCGATCAATGCCGTCATGGCTGTCATGGACCCAGACGACCACTTCCAAGGTTCTGCACCCATCCGTTTTGTCCGGCATCCATTCACCATATCTTCCATTGTGACAACTTCGCCATCAACAACCCGGGGCATCGTGGGTCGGAGACCTGCAAATTCAGCAACATCGTCATGACAACTGGCGCAAGATTTACCTTCGG
>VMBT01001520.1_pt1 | contig 12318 bp, 11 predicted proteins | sample 4404301 | NCBI WGS metagenome assembly VMBT01 (sample SAMN12238535, study PRJNA552566) | marine metagenome | isolation source: Coastal seawater | place: USA: coastal Georgia, Sapelo Island | collected 2008-08/2009-08
GGATCCACTCCAGGTTGACGATGGGCACCACGCCCACCAGCAGGTCAGCCAGGCCAGCGACGTCGTAGCCCTCGCCCTTCACGCCACCGTGGAGGCCTTCGTAGAAGAGCAGGTCGGTACCTGAGGGGATGTTCTCCCAGGGGGTGAACTGGCCGGGCTCGAGGTTGGTGCCGAGGCGGGCGTTGTGGTCAGCGGCCTCTTCCACGGAGTGGAGGTAGTAGCGCTTCTGGCCAGCGCCGGTTTCGCTGTAGCTGCGGAAGAGCTCTTCGAGCTTGTCGAACAGGTTGGCCTCAGGGCCGAAGTGGGAGAAGTTCTCGCCCTTGGCCAGGGCCGCGCCCATGGCCTCTTTCATGGCGGCCCGCTCGTAGCGGTGGTAGCTATCGCCTTCCACCACCGCAGGGGTGATCCCCTCGCGCTTGAAGATGTGCTCAAAGGCACGCTTCACAGTGCTGGTGCCTGCGCCGGAGGAACCGGTGACAGCAACAACCGGGTGACGCTTCGACATGCGCAGGGATCGGTGGAACTAGCGGCGAGTTTGGCAGGTCGCGTGGCCAATCCCGCCGATCCGTTGATCCCTGTTGCTTTAGGCCTCGAGGGCGGCCAGCAGTTGATCGCCCATGGCCCTGCAGCCCAGTTGGGTGCAGCCCTCGGCCATCAGATCACCGGTGCGATAGCCCTGCGCCAGGACCCGGTCCACGGCCTGCTCGAGGGCGGTCGCGGCGGCGTCTTGCTGGAGACCCACGCGAAGCATCATCGCGGCGCTCAGCACCATGGCCATCGGGTTGGCCTTGTCCTGGCGCGCAATGTCGGGGGCAGAACCGTGGATCGGTTCAAACAGGCCAGGGCCGCTTTCGCCTAGTGAGGCTGAGGGCAGCATGCCGATGGAGCCGCTGAGCATCGCGGCCTCATCGCTAAGGATGTCGCCAAACAGATTGCTGGTGAGCAGCACGTCGAACTGACGGGGGTTGCGCACGAGTTGCATCGCGGCGTTGTCCACGTACATGTGGCTCAGCTCCACGCCCGCATAGCTGCTGGCGTGGAGGGCCTCAACGCGATCGCGCCAGAGTTGGCTGACATCCAGCACGTTGGCTTTGTCGACGCTGCAGAGGCGGCCGCTGCGCTGCTGGGCAATGTCAAAGCCCACCTTGGCGATGCGATCGATCTCATCGTCGAAATAGGCCATGGTGTTGAAACCACGCACACGGCCGTCGGCCTCAACGCGGCCCTTCGGAGTGCCGAAGTAGACGCCCCCGGTGAGTTCGCGCACCACCATCAGGTCCACCCCCTCGATCACCTCGCGCTTGAGGGTGGAGGCATCGATCAGCGCCGGGATGATCTTCACCGGCCGCAGGTTGGCGAAGAGCCCCATGCCGGAGCGCAGGCCCAGCAGCCCGGTCTCCGGGCGCTTCTCGCGGGGCAGGGTGTCGTATTGGGGGGAGCCGATGGCGGCGAGCAGCACGGCATCGGCGGCCTTGCAGGCCTCGAGGGTGCTGGCGGGCAGGGGTTCGCCGGTGGCGTCGATGGCGCAGCCCCCCATGGGCTGCTCGTTGTAGACCAGCTCAAAGCCATGGCTGCGGCTGACCGCGTCCAGCATTTGGCGGGCCACCGCCGTGATCTCAGGACCGATCCCGTCACCGGGGAGCAGGGTGATCCGGAAGCTGGTCATCGACGTCCGCCTGGGCTTCGGGGGAGGCTACGGCTTGACTTGTTTTTCCAGTTGGCGGAGCGCCTTGCCGAGCTCGGGCAGCTTGTTGAAGGCCGCTGAGCAGCGCAGCCAGAGGCGGTTGGGGATGGCGGGATAGCCGCTGACGACCTCACCGGCGGCCACTTCCCCATGGACCCCGGACTTGGAGGAGGCGATGGAGCGATCGCCCATGACGGCCTTGTTGGCGAGGCCCACCTGCCCGGCCAGGATCACGCCGTTGCCCAGCTTGGCGCCGCCGGCAATGCCGACCTGGGCCGCCAGGGCGCAGCCCTTGCCCGTGGTGACGCCGTGGCCGATGTGGACCAGGTTGTCGATCTTGCTGCCAGCGCCGATCCGGGTTTCGCCGACGGAGGGGCGATCGATGGTGCTGCCGCAGCCCACCTCGACGGCGTCCTCGAGGACCACCAGGCCGGTCTGGGGCATCTTGCGCCAGCCGCTGGCGGTGGGCACAAAGCCAAAGCCTTCACTGCCGACGACGGCATTGGAGTGCACCACGCAGGCGCGTCCCAGTCGGGAGCCGGGGTGCAGGACGGCGCCGGCATGCAGTTCACAGCCATCGCCGATCTGCACGTCGTCGTAGATGACGACGTTGGGGTGGATCGTGCAGGAGGCGCCGATTTGCACGTCGCTGCCGATCACCACGTTGGCGCCGACATGGCTCCCCATGCCCACCACCGCCTCCGGTGCAATCACGGCGCTGGGGTGAACACCCGGAGCCTTGGGGGCACGGGGGTAGAGGGTGTCGAGCGTCTCGGCAAAACCCAGCCGTGGGTCAGCCAGGGCGACCCAGGCCATGCCCTTGGCCGTGGCTTCCGCCTGGGCGGCCTCGCATTCGTTGCCCTTGGCGGGCAGCAGCACGGCGCTGGCGCCGCTGGCATTGAGGGCGGCCGCCAGGGCATTGCCAGCCTCAAGAAAACTGATCTGACCGCTGAGGGCCTGGTCGAGGGCGGCGGCGGCACCCAGCTCTGGGTCCTCCCCGAGGTGGTGCTGAAGGGACTGGATCCCACCTGCGGCCTTCACCTCGCTCAGTTGGCTGAGCAGTTGGCTGAAGCGCATCGGCGGCGGGGGGATGTGCTGCGGATGGTAGGCCGATTTCTCAGGTCTCAGCTTGAGGCGATGACGACGAGGTGATCCCGATGAATGACCACTCCGCTCTGGCCCTGATCCCCCTTCAATTCATCGCTCGCTAGGGCGCTGAGGCCCCGGGCGAGCTCCCGCCCGTCCTCGCCCAGAACACGCACGGCCTCGCGCCGGCCAAAGGAGCCGTCCACGCTGCGGACCCCGACGGCCAGCAGCGAGGCTCCCTGCTCCAGCAGCGCACGCTCCGCTCCGGCATCCACGGTGATGCTGCCCTTGGGCAGCAGGGCATGGGCCAGCCAACCCTTGCGGCTGCTCAGGGGGGTCTCACTGGGGCGGAACAGCGTCCCCAGTTGTTCGCCAGCCAAGACGGCTTCCAGCACAGCGGGATCGCGGCCATCGGCCAGGCGCACCTGAATGCCGCTGGCGGTGGCGATGCGCGCGGCCGAGAGCTTGGTGGTCATCCCGCCGGTGCCCCAGCGGCCCCCGCCTTTGGCCACCCCGGCCAAGGCCTCGATCTCGGCTAGGGACTTGACCTCAGGGATCGGCTTGGCGCCGGCATCGCTGCGGGGATCGCCGGAGTAGAGGCTGTCGATGTCGGTCAGCAGGACCAGCTCATCGGCCTGGATCGCCACCGCCGCCAGGGCGGAGAGGGTGTCGTTATCGCCAAAGCGCAGCTCATCGGTCGCCAGGGTGTCGTTCTCGTTGATCACCGGGGTGACGCCCCAGCTGAGCAACTGCTCCAGGGTGCGGCAGGCGTTCTGGTAGCGGCGCCTGGAGGCCAGATCGGCACGGGTCAGCAGCACCTGGGCGACGCAGCGCCCGCGGGCGGCAAAGGCCTGGTCGTAGAGGGTCATCAGTCGCCCCTGGCCCACGGCGGCTGAGGCCTGCAGACCCTCCAGCTCCGTCGGTCGCTCGCCCAGTTGCAGGGCCTGGCAACCCAGGCCAACGGCGCCACTGGTCACGAGCACCACGGGCTCCTCCCGTTGCCAGAGGCCGCAGAGGCTGGCGGCTAGGTCGTTGATCACCTGCTCGGTTCCGCGGCTACCGGAGCCCCGCAGAACACTGGTGCCGACTTTGATGACCCGGCGCATCCCCATCGTCAGGAGAGCTCCGCTCCAGCCAGTTGGGCCAACTTCACCTCAAAGCGCTGCCAGTGGTCATGGCGGCAGGGCTGACCGGCGGCGTCAATCGGTTTGACCAGCACGGTGTACATCCCGAGTCGATTGCCGGCCAGCACATCGGTGAACACCCGATCGCCGACCATCGCGACCTGGGCGGCGGGGAGATCGAGCTGTTGCAAGACCCGGCGCAGGGGGGAGCGCCGCGGCTTACCGGCGCTGGTGGTGAAGTCCACGCCCAGACGCTCGGCGACGCCGCCAATGCGGGCCCGGGAGGGGTTGTTGCTGAAGAGGTGCAGCGGCACGGTCTCCTGCGCCCGTTTCAGCCAGGCCTCCATCGGTTCGGGGAGGCTGGAGCCCCGGTGGGGCAGCAGGGTCCGGTCCACATCCAGCACCAGGGCCCTGATCCCCTGGGCCAGCAGGCCATGCAGGGGAAGGTCCACCAGGGTTCCAGCCGCCACCAGATTGGGCTGCAGCAGTTCGGAGACGGAAAGGCGGGTCACCGAATCAGTCGTCACCGAGCTCGCGGTCCTCGAGTTCTGCCTCGATCCGGGGCTGAACGCGTTCGAACTCCTCGCCCTCCACCAGCACGCCCTCGCCGTTTTCCATGCGGGCCACGACAAAGAAGGGATCCAGGGGGATGAACAGGCCGTATTCCTTGTCCTCGGCCCGGAACTGGATCAGCATTTCGTAGAGGTCGGTTTCATCGTCCTCATCGCCGTCGAGCTCGTCCTCGTCGTACTCCTCGGGATCGGGTTCCTCCAGGTCCCCGCTGACGGTCAGGGTGACGGCGGAGCGCACCAGGGTCAGGTCGTGCTCCTGCAGCACCACATCGGCCACCGAGAGGATCGGCTCGGCATGGCTGAGCTCTTCGATGACCTCGTCTTCGCCGTTCTCGTTTTCGGCGATCTGCACCAGGCAGACCGGGGTGTCGACGGGGGTCAGCAGGGCGTAGTCCTTGCCGTCCAGGGGAATCAGTTGCTCAAGGAAGCAGAGCAGCTGGCGCCCGCTCTGGTCCCGCACCAGCACGGTCGGGACATCACCGGTGCCGTTGATGCTGGGGCCGTCAGTGCTCATGGCGCATGGGGGAGATGGCCTAAGGATGCCTGGGCATCGGACTCCAGGCCATGGGCTGGGGTCGCCTTGCTGACCGCTGCCGGCTCCGGCCCCTCCTGGAGCCACTGCTCGAGCAGCAGGGCGGCGGCGGCGCTATCGAGGGCGCCGCTGCGGTCCCCCCGCAGCCCAAAGCGCTCCCCGGCATCCCAGCTGCTGGCGTATTCATTGACAAAGGCCAGGGGGAGGGCCAGGTCCCGGGCTAGGCGTTCGCCGTAGCGGCGGCAGTGCTCCGCTTGGGCAGTGGGTTGTTGCTGGGCATCCAGTGGGAGTCCCACCACAAGGGCCAGGATCCGCCGTTCCCGCACCAAGGCCTGGAGCTGCTGCAGGTCCGCGGGATAGCGGCCCCGGTGCAGCGCCGGAAGGGGTTTGACCGTCAGGCCCAGGGGGTCACAGCCGGCCAGACCGATGCGTTTCCGGCCGACATCCAGGGAGAGCACCGAGCGGGGTGCGGGGGCGGCCATCAGCGCTCGAGGGGCGTTGGGATTGGCTTCTGACCCGGCTGCAGCTGGCCAAGGACCGCCTCCAGCTTGCGGCTGACCCCTTGGCTGGTTTGCGGGGCATGGCGGCGCCAGACGCTGCGGGCCATCACCACCTCTTCCCCTTCGGGCGCCATCCCCAGGCTTTGCAGCCATTGGTTGTGCTCGTGCTTGAGGACATCACTGCGGATCAGCACTTCACCGAGGCCCTGGGCGCTCTGCTCCAGCAGCAGGTGCAGGGGTTGCCCCAGCAGGTGCTGCCAGCCGGGGTGGAGGCTCAGCTCCAGTTCTGGGATCTCTCGGCTGCCGGGGCGCAGCCGCCGGACCCCGGCCACCGCTTGCTGGCGACTGGTGTCCATCAGCATCCAGCTGGGCTGTTCGCTTTGATCGAGCAGATCGTCCACGCGGCGATCAAGCAGTTGCCGCAACTGGGCCGGCAGGGCGGCCTGCTCGAGTTGCCACATCGCCAGGGCGCTCCGGCGATTGAGCGGCAGCAGCTGCAAGTCCGAGGGCAGGGCGCGTTCGAGCGGTTCCTGGGGCGGTTCCCAGCGCCAGAGGGTTTCGTGGCGGAGTTGCTGGAAGCCCTGTTGCCGCAGGAGACCCAAGCGATTGCTGTCGGTGCTGGGGCTGGTGGCGATCCAACTGGCGGCGCTCGGACTGCCCTGGATGGCGGCGCGCACCAGGGCGGCCTCAATCGCCATGCGTCCGGCTTCTCCGGCCTCCAGGCTGGCCTCACTGCTGCGCAGGTGTTGGATCTGCCAGCAGCTGCCGCTGCGGTTCAGTCGTTGACTGACAACCAGTCCCAGGGGGGTCTGGGGGTCGCGGAAGGCCACGAAGGTCTCCGAGGCCAGGGCCGGTCGCGGGGCGAGACGTTGCAGCAGCCGCTCGGGCCCCTGCAACAGCAGGGATCGCTGCAGCAGAGGCAGGAGATCGCTGAAGCAGGGTTCCTGCAGAAAAGGCAGCTGCCATCCCCGCAGCGGCTTCACCTGAAGGCTTGGTTGAGCAGCTGAGGACACGGCGGCGCCGAAGGGGCCTCCTTCAATGGTATGGGCGATTGCTAGTTCGGGCGAACCAGCACCAGTGGGGTGCGCTCGTTGGCGTTGCCGGCGGGGTTGGGCTTGAGGGCCCGCTCCAGCAGCGCCTCATCGCAGCCGGGGCTGGAGGCCAGCACCTTGACCCGACCGAGGTCGTTGACATCCACAACGGCGACGGCGACGCCGAGCTCGGCGGCCAGTTGGCGGCAGACCTCGCTGCTTTGAACCGGACCCAGGACGATGGTCTGGTCGTAGGGCGGAGTGGTGCCGGTGACGTCGTCGATCAGGCGGGCCTGTTCACCGGCCAGCCGATAGAACCAACCCTTGGAGCCCACGAGCTTGAGGGCGGTGCCGGCGAGCCAGGCACAGAGCACGCGCGCCGGACCGACGTTGTCGATCAGGGTCTGCAGGCCGCAGGCGGTGGCCAGGGAGCTGGTGGGGTGGAAGACCCGGCAGAGCAGACGGGCCAGGCTGGAGGGCTGCAGGTTGGCCGGGTGGTTGTAGCGGCCCTGCATGACTGCCAGCGGGGTCTCGCCGATGGTCAGGACATCCCCGGGCTGCAGCACGGCGCCGGCGTAGTGCTGCAGGACCTCGGCGGGATCGTCGAGGGTTCCGAGCAGATGGGTGCGAATCGGCAACACGCTGCAGCGATCACCCTGGCGCCAGGTCGCGCTGGAGCTCTGCGCTGGGGCGGGACGGCGCAGGGGAATCAGCACCCCATCGCGTTGTTGGAGCCGGCCGAAGGGTCCGTAGTTGATCCAGAGGATCTCCAGCCAGAGGGTGTCCAGCAGGTTGCGCAGGTCGCTGCCGGCTGGGGCCTCAAGCGTGATCAGTGCTTCGGCTTGGGTGGTCTTGCGCCCTTTGACGATGTAGGCGAACCAGTAGCCATCGGCGCGGGCCTCCTCATCGGGGTGCTGCGGGCTCAGGCTGCAGCGCACGTTGACCCCAGAGAGGTCCGCGCGTCCAAGCAGGGTGGGTTTGAGTTCAATCTCGGGAACAAAGACCTCCATCCGCCGGTGTGGGTTGCGGATGCTCAGGGTTCCCTTGACCTGCCATTGGCTGTCGGAGACCCGTTGCACCTTCCAACCGCTGCTGCTGAGCCGCAGGGGTGAGGCGGGCCGCAGGCGATGGCGCAGCTCCAGCCAGAGCAACGCCAACCCAAAGACCAGGGCGGCGATCAGGACAACAGCAAACAGGGCGGCCAACGGCGGAGCTTTGCGTTCTGCGGGAGCGTAGGTGGTGCAGCAGAAAAACCCGCTTAGCGTTTCGGCATTGCGGTGGTGAGCCCCGATGCGCAAGACCTTCGTTCTCGATACGAATGTGTTGCTGCATGACCCCCAGGCCCTCACACGCTTTGAAGACAACGCGGTGGTGATCCCGATCGAGGTGGTCGAGGAGATCGACCGCTTCAAGAAGGACCCCTCCGAGAAGGGCCGCAATGCCCGCCAGATCTCGCGCCTGCTCGATGCCCTGCGGGAGAAGGGAAACCTGGCGGATGGCGTGCCGATTGATGAGGGCAGTGGCGGCACGCTGCAGGTGGTCTTCTGCCGCAGCGAGACCCTGGCCCAGTTGCCGCCGGAGCTCAAGGGCGGCAGCGGTGACAACAACATCCTGGCGGTGGCGCTGGAGCAGCTCCGCTCCGGCTTGATTGCCGATCAACCCCCGGTGGTGCTGGTCACCAAGGACACCAACCTGCGGATCAAGGCCGATGCCGTCGGCCTGACCGCTCAGGACTACACAACTGACAAGGTCGACATCGCTGACCTCTACGCCGGGGTCAGTGAGCTATCGGCCAGTGCAACGGCGATGGACACCCTCAAGAGCGAGGGGGGGCTGCCGCTCACGGAGCTTCCCTCCGCTGAAGGGGCCGACCTCCAGGCCAATGAGGGGGTCACCCTGGTGGATCAGGCCCAACCCAATCACACGCTGCTCGCGCGTTTTGATGCCCAGCATCAGCGGCTGGTGCCGCTGCAGCGCAGCACGCGGGCCCGACTGGGCAAGGTCTCGCCCCGCAACCGCGAGCAGACCTTTGCCTTGGATCTGCTGCTGGATCCCTCGGTGCAACTCCTGACCCTGGTGGGGAAGGCCGGCACGGGGAAAACCCTGCTGGCCCTGGCGGCGGGACTGCACCAGGTGGCGGATGAACAGCTCTATGAACGCCTGCTGGTGACCCGGCCGGTGATCTCGCTGGGCAAAGAGATCGGCTTTCTGCCCGGCAGCCTCGAGGAAAAGATGGGCCCCTGGATGCAGCCGATCATCGACAACCTGGACTTCCTGCTCGGCAACAGCCCTGAAGAGGAGGGCCGTTCGGGAGCCAAGGGCGCCTCGGGTCCTGCGAATCGTGCCGGCACCAATCGGGCCCCCCGCAGCAACTGGACGGACCTCAAGGGGATGGGGCTCCTGGAGGTGGAGGCGATCAGCTACATCCGCGGTCGCTCGATTCCCCGCCAGTACATGGTGGTGGATGAGGCCCAGAACCTCACCCCCCATGAGGTCAAAACGATCGTCACCCGCGTGGGCGAGGGCACCAAGATCGTCTTCACCGGTGACCCCTATCAGATCGACAATCCCTATGTGGATGCCGAGAGCAATGGCCTGACCTGGCTGGTGGAGCGCTTCAAAGGGCAGCCGCTCGCGGGCCACATCACCCTGATCCGCGGCGAGCGCAGCGAACTGGCGGAGCTGGCGGCGAACCTGCTTTAGACCATCGCCTCCGGGCGCACCCACTGATCGAATTCTTCGGCGCTGATCTCGCCGAGGACCAGCGCGGCTTCCTTGAGGCTCAGCCCATGCTTGTGGGCATGTTTGGCAATGCCGCTGGCGCGGTCGTAGCCGATGGCGGGGGTCAGGGCCGTCACGAGCATCAAGCTCTGATTCAGCAGCCGCTCGATGCGCTGTTCATTGGCCTTGAGGCCCTCGATGCAGTGCTCGCGGAAGCTGGTGCAGCCGCCCGCCAGCAGCTCGATGCTCTCGAGCACGTTGTGGGCGATCAGGGGCTTGAAGACGTTCAGCTCAAAGTTGCCCTGGCTGGCGCCGATCTGAACGGCGGTGTTGTTGCCCATCACCTGGGCCGCCACCATCGTCAGGCTTTCGCACTGGGTGGGGTTGACCTTGCCCGGCATGATCGAGCTGCCCGGCTCGTTTTCCGGCAGGACCAGTTCCCCGAGGCCGCAGCGTGGTCCGCTGCCGAGCCAGCGGATGTCATTGGCGATCTTCATCAACGAGCCCGCCAGCACCGTCAGGGCGCCATGGCTTGAGGCCAGGGCCTCATGGCCCGCCAAGGCTTGGAACTTGTTGGGGGCGCTGCTGAAGGCGGTTCCAAGGCGCTCCGTGAGCCGCGCCGCGACTGCCTCGCCAAAGCCCTTCGGGGCATTGAGGCCGGTGCCCACGGCCGTGCCACCGATGGCCAGCTCCCGCACCCGCGGCAGGCTCTGGCGGATGGCTTCGATCGCCAGCTGCAGCTGGGCGACGTAGCCGCTGAATTCCTGGCCCAGGCTCAGGGGCACCGCATCTTGGAGATGGGTCCGGCCGATCTTGACCAGATCGGCGTAGGCCGTGGCCTTGGCCTGCAGAGCCGCCGCCAGGCCCTCAACAGCGGGCAGGAGCCGTTGCTCCAGTTCGATCACCACGGCGATGTGCATCGCCGCCGGGAAGGTGTCGTTGCTCGATTGGCTGAGGTTGACGTGGTCGTTGGGGTGCACCGGGCTCTTGCTTCCCAGTTCACCGCCGAGGGCCTCGATCGCCTTGTTGGCGATCACCTCGTTGGCGTTCATGTTGCTCTGGGTGCCCGAGCCGGTCTGCCAGACCTTCAGCGGGAACTCCTGATCCAGATCTCCGGCGGCCACCTGCTCGGCGGCGGTCACGATGGCGCTGCAGAGGGCCGCATCCAGCTTGCCGAGATCGCGATTCGCCTCAGCGCAGGCCGCCTTGAGCTGACCAAAGGCATGCACGATCGCCAGGGGCATGCGCTGGCCGAAGGGGAAGTTCCCTATGGAGCGCTGGGTCTGGGCGCCCCAGTAGTGCTCCGCGGGAACGGCGATGACCCCGAGGCTGTCGGTCTCTTGGCGCTGACTCATGGGGCGGCGACGATTTCGCTGTTGAGTTCGTTGACCTCGCGGTTGAGGCTGAGCTTCGTATCACCCTGGGGACGGAGCCCGGTGATGCCGCTGAGCGCTTCGTTAATGGCATCGATGCTCACCGGCCCGCTCTCATCGAGGACCACCTTGCCCTCGCGGTCGAGCACCACGACCTGGGGGATTTGGCCCTTCCAATAGCTGGCGGGGTCAATGGCGCCGTGGGTCTCGCGGTTCTGCAGCGGGTCGGTCTGCAGCAGGATCAACTCAGCGCTGCGGCCCCAGAGGCGCTGCAGTTCGTTGAAGACGACGGCGTACTGCTTGCTGGCGGCGCTGTCATCGAGGAAGAAGCCCAGGATGATCACCCGGTGCTCCTCCAAGGCCTGCGAGAGGGTGCTTCGCGGCGGCACCAGGGAGCCGTTGCCCGCGTAGAGCGCATAGATATTGCCGTCGTAGCTGTTGGTGTCCCGCGCGGCCTGGCTTGGTGCGGCGAGGCCCAGCACCAGAACCAAGCAGAGGGCCAGCGCTGCAAGGGGCTTCAGCAGCCGGGCCAGGGTGCGGGGCATCAACGCAGGGAAAGCTGCGGCCATTGTGGCCTTCAGCAGGTCAGGAACCGCGGCCGATGCTGCGGCCCATGCCCTGGAGGATTCCGCGGCCGACCAGGCCAATGGCCCGACCAATGACCTGGGTCAGCAGCACCACCACCAGATCCCCGAGTCGCCTGAACAGGGCCTGGACCTGGGGGGCGAGGGCATCGCGACCCTCCAGCACGAGGGTGATCAGTTGCTGGCCCCAGCTGAGCTGCTGCAACTCCCGGTCCCGGGGTTCCATGTGCTCGATCGGAACGATGGCGCCTTGCTTGAGTCCATAGAGCAAGCGGCGGCTTTCGTAGAGCTGGACGGGCCTCTCAAACAGGCTGTCCCAGCGTTGCTGGGAGTTCAGCTGGTTGCGCAGTCGCTCCAGGTTCCGTGTGGGCAGGAGATCACTGCGCAGTAGGTAGCGGCGCAGATCAGGCCAGGTGCTGCAGCTGGCGAGGATTTCTGCGCTGATCAGTTCCGCCGTGCGAATCAGCCAGTTGCTGATCAGTGCCTCCAGGTGGAGCAGCGCCTGGGGTTCATCGGGGGCCAACAGGCGGCCGTCCACCAGGATCGGTTGGGCGCAGACCAGGGCCGCGAGCATCGGCAGGGCAGCCGGGAGTTCTGGATCCACCGCGGTGAGGTCACTGGCCTCACTCAGGCTCTGGGCGACGGGAAGCAGGCCCCCCTCAAGCGGTAGTTGGACGTATTCACCGGCCATGGCCCGCATGGAGAGGCGACGCAATTCCGGTTGCTGCCCAAGCCAACGCTCTTCCAGAGCCACACCGCGCAGCTGCTCGTGGCGGAAGCGGGTGATCAGGAGGTCGAACTGGGCCAGCAGGGCGAGCAGCAGATCGCGGCGGTGGTCCGTGTTCAGTCCCTCCAGGGCCATCAGTTGACCGCTTTGGTTGCTGAGACCGGTGGAGGCGGCCGTGATCAACCGCTCTTGGATGGCCTCCCAGACCCCGATGGCCGTGCGCTCCCGCAGGGTGATGCCAACGACAGCCTGCGGCTCCGGGCGCTGCAGCGGCGCCTCAGACGGGAAGGCCATGCTGATCGGCCCCCAGAGCCAAAGCAGCAGCCGTTTGGCCAGGGCTAGTTCCCGCAGCCGACCCGCCAACAGCAGGGCGTTCAGGCCCAC
>VMBT01001521.1_pt1 | contig 12311 bp, 13 predicted proteins | sample 4404301 | NCBI WGS metagenome assembly VMBT01 (sample SAMN12238535, study PRJNA552566) | marine metagenome | isolation source: Coastal seawater | place: USA: coastal Georgia, Sapelo Island | collected 2008-08/2009-08
TAACAGTATGGCCAAGGTGTAAGTGTAAATCTAAACCATCATGTGCAAAAGCCGATGTTGGGACAAAAGCGGCCAGCGATATCACGCGTATCATTAAATGGTACTCCCATTATGGGTGGCATCTAATCCACCAGCTTCGACAATAAAATTAACGATATCTGCAAGGCCTTCACCTGCCTTTAGGTTTGTAAAAACGAAAGGCCTATCACCCCTCATGCGCTCAGTATCACTTTTCATAACGTCCAAATTGGCCCCCACTAGAGGCGCCAGATCAGTCTTATTAATAATGAGGAGATCTGAACGGGTGATGCCTGGCCCACCTTTTCGTGGAATTTTTTCACCAGCCGCAACGTCAATCACATAAAGTGTTAAATCAGCTAACTCTGGACTGAAAGTTGCCGCCAAATTATCTCCACCTGACTCAATGAGGCACAATTCTGCCATTGGAAATTTACCGCTCATGTCAGCGATTGCAGATAAATTAATTGATGCATCCTCACGAATAGCAGTGTGAGGGCACCCCCCAGTTTCAACACCCTCAATTCTTTCCGGTGGCAATGCCCCTGTACGCGTTAGGATCATCTGATCTTCTTTAGTGTAGATATCATTTGTAATTACAAAGAGATCATAATCATCACGCATTGCCTTACAGAGGGATTCACAAAGCGCTGTTTTGCCAGATCCAACGGGACCACCAATTCCCACCCGAAGAGGGCCGTTCTGAGACAAGGTCATGATCTAAAAATCCTTGTGTATTGAGTTTCGTGTTTCATCGAATGAACATCGAGCATCGGAGTTGCGGTCCAAAGGCTCTCAATATCGTCAACTCCCTCCACCGCATCCGCAATTGATCGTTCCAGTGATGCAATTGTGTGCTGGCCATCCGTTTGACCGAGGGGTACCAATCTCACACCTGCAGAGACGATGTTCGCGATGAAGGCTTGCAAATAGAGAGATAAAGCCACCTCTAGTGGCGCACTATGTACTCCCGCAACAAAACCGGCAGCGACAGGAAGTGGCGGACGTATTTTAAGTTCATTTTGGAAGTTAATAATTTCTGCTTTTGGCCAAACAGAGGCTATCGTTTTTAAGAAAGCCTCGCCTTGCATATCACTTTCAAGCGTCAGTTCGGCCGTTGGCGACCATGCAGCCGCTTCACTCGCCAACGCAGCCGCCAACACAGGATAGTTAGCCAACCCGTGAGCTGATTTAAAAAATGCCGCCTCTGTTCTTCCAGAGCCAATTAACAAAAGGTCCTGCAGCCACTTGGTTAATGTCGAGCGGTCGAAAACATCACCAGCCTCGATCGCCGCTTCTAAACCGTGACTGTAGGAAAAAGCGCCTATTGGAAAGGCGGGCGAAAACCAGGTCTGCAGCTTCAGTAAGGTTTGGGCATCAATCATGATGATGATGATCCCCGTGGTCATGACCATGGTCATGATTATGATGATGGCCTTGAGCATGCCCTCCATAAGCCCCGCCCTCAGGCTGAAAAGGTTCTTCAACGCTCTTAGTGTTCCCACCAAGGCCTCGCACCATATCCTCCAATACATGGTCGGGCCGAATTAATATTCGGCCTTCCTGCACTTCCGCTGGAGTATGTCTATTACCCAAATGCCATGACAGCTGCATTAACGTCAGAGTGTCTGAAGCGGTAACCTCAATTAGCTTTTCTGGTTTAGCTACTACTTTAAACCAACGGCCGTCGCTTGCGCATAGGCCATCGCCATTAGCCATTGCCACTGCTTTAGGCAGGTCAAGTAATAGGTATTCACCATTCTCAGCGCGGAGCCTAATTCGGCGACGATGGCGCTCATCAAAGTCTAACAGAATTTCTGCAACTGCTTGACCTGGCCAATGACCACCTGGAGCATGTTTGGTTGACGTTAACATTAGAAAAGGAAGTACCGCTGGGCCATAGAAACCACCTCTGCGGGTTCGCAGGTGAGGAGTGCACCATCGGCCTTAACTTCGTATGTCTCTGGGTCAACTTCAATTGATGGAGTTAAGTCATTTAACTTCATTGATGCTTTTGAAATATTTCTCACTCCCTTGATTGGCAGCAATTGCTTGTCAACTTCATGGCCAAAATTTAAACCGGCTTCACTAACAAAGGTGATACTGGTCCGAGAGCGTGCCTTTCCATACGCGCCAAACATTGGTCGATAGAGCTCTGGTTGAGGTGTTGGAATAGAAGCATTGGGGTCGCCCATCACTGCAGCGGCAATCATTCCGCCCTTAACCACAAGGTCAGGTTTAACGCCAAAAAATGCGGGCGACCAAATCACTAAATCGGCTAACTTACCAACCTCTACAGATCCAATATGGTCGGACATGCCATGAGTAATGGCTGGGTTTATTGTATACTTTGCGATGTAGCGACGAGCGCGAAGATTATCATTTTCACCAGTTTCACCTGACAATCGCCCAAATTGCTTTTTCATTTTATCAGCTGTCTGCCAGGTGCGGATCAGTACCTCTCCCACACGTCCCATCGCCTGACTATCAGAAGCAATAATCGAGAATGCGCCCATGTCATGCAGAATATCTTCAGCTGCAATAGTTTCCTTTCGGATACGGCTTTCAGCGAATGCAATATCTTCAGGGATTTTAGGATCCAGGTGATGGCAGACCATTAACATATCGAGGTGTTCATCAACTGTATTAACAGTGAATGGTCTAGTAGGATTTGTTGAAGAAGGTATTACGTTTTGGAGACCACAAACCTTGATGATATCTGGGGCATGACCGCCGCCAGCTCCCTCAGTATGAAATGCATGAATAGTCCGACCATCGATTGCTCGAACGGTATCTTCAACGAACCCAGACTCATTCAGAGTGTCAGTATGGATCATCACTTGGATATCCATGTCGTCTGCCACGCTGAGGCATGTATCTATTGCGGCAGGTGTAGTGCCCCAATCTTCATGTAACTTGAGCGCACAAGCTCCTGCGTTAATTTGGTCAACTAGGGGTGCCGCTGATGACGCGTTTCCCTTACCAGAAAAACCAAGGTTCATTGGAAAGGCATCTGACGCCTCTATCATCTTAGAAATATGCCACTCACCAGGAGTGCAAGTTGTAGCGTTTGTGCCAGTCGCCGGCCCTGTACCACCGCCCAACATAGTTGTTACGCCCGAATATAAAGCCTCATCAATTTGTTGAGGACAGATGAAATGGATATGAGAATCAAACCCACCCGCAGTTATTATTTTTCCCTCTCCCGCAATAATTTCTGTTGATGGTCCAATAATTATATCTACACCTGGCTGAACATCTGGATTACCCGCTTTTCCTAAAGAGACAATCCGGCCATCCTTAATACCAATATCAGCTTTCACAACACCCCAATAATCAAGAATTAAAGCATTTGTGATTACAGTATCTACTGCCCCGTCACTTCGGCGCACTTGGGATTGCCCCATCCCATCGCGGATTACCTTCCCGCCACCAAACTTCACCTCATCGCCATAAATTGTGAAGTCTTTCTCAACCTCAATAAACAGTTCGGTATCCGCAAGTCGGACTTTATCGCCGACTGTTGGTCCAAACATATCTGCGTATGCAGCACGTGAAATTTTTGTTGGCATATTTAATTTTCCTTATTGAGCGCACCCATGACTTCACCTCTGAAGCCAACTACGCGTTGCTCACCTTGGAATGGAACAAGTTGAACTTGTCGGGTCTGGCCTGGCTCGAAACGGACTGCTGTTCCCGCTGCAATATCAAGCCTCATCCCTATCGCAGCTTCCCGATCAAAATTAAGAGCCGGGTTAGTTTCTGCAAAGTGGTAATGGCTCCCAACCTGAATTGGACGGTCGCCAGTGTTTGCTACGCTCAATGTTATAAATTTCAGGCCCGAGTTTAATTCAATTTCACCGTCTGCAACGATATATTCTCCAGGGATCATTCAACGGCCTCCTAACGTATTGGGTTGTGAACAGTGACTAGCTTCACACCATCAGGGAATGTTGCTTCTACCTGAATGTCATGGATCATTTCAGGGATCCCATCCATAACTTGTTCTCTTGTAAGAACATGTGCCCCAGCCTCCATCAGATCTGCAACACGCCGACCGTCACGAGCTCCTTCAACCACGAAATCTGTAATTAGGGCTATTGCTTCCGGATGGTTGAGCTTGACGCCTCGGTCAAGTCGACGACGCGCCACCATGGCGGCACAAGCAATCATCAATTTATCTTGTTCACGCTGCGTTAGCCGCATACTTTCCCCCTAACAACGCCAAACTCTAGGCACTTCTGCAGGACGTCCCAATGCAGCCGCCCTAATTATTGAAATAATCTCGCTAAGTTGCTGTTTGAGCATTCCAGCCTCATTTCCCAACATGCGAACCACGAGCATGCCCCTAACGATGGTTGCTCCCCCCATCGGCCCAATAACATCGCGCGCCAGGCCAAGAACCTCAGCGGCATTTGCTCCTGCATAGAAAATTGTTGCTAGTGCCCGAGCATTAGCAAAGCCAAGAGAAGAGCTTAAGGAAGAAAGCCCACCCTCAATACGCAAGCCCTCGCGCCAAATAGGCTGACCAGCAACATCAATGCTCCAGCGGTCTAGGAAAATACCCCTAGTAAAATCTTCATTCATGGCCCATCGCCCAAGAACAAACATTTCAGAAAGAAGCAGGCACGATCTTGCACCCAAACTTATATTTACTGCTCTGTTAAGCTTAGCCCCATCAAAAAGGATGCTTTCCTGAGGGAGGTACTCAAGTGTAGAGCCATCCTCAATTTTTATGACAGTCCTTATCGAAGCTGGCATATCAATGGATCGATATATTTTCTCGGCGGCTTGTCCTGTGACTAGAGCTTGAGCGTTTTGCGCGACAAGAATGTCAACGTGCGAGGTATCTCCTCCCGCAATTCCACCCGATGTATTAGCAAGCACAGCTTCAGGAATACCCCCCTGAACGGAGGGGGTTAATATACGCACTGGAGCACTTGCATAACGCTCAACTATACTATTGCGATTATCACGATTAGCGAATGCTAATCGCGCAGCTCCATGGCTCCGCTGAAGTTGATCATCAGACACTGAGTCGGCGTCGAACATCTGCTTCATCCAGCTCAGACGGGGCACCCGCCATTACTACTTCACCACGGTCCATAACGACATATTTATCAGCTAATTCCTTCGCAAAGTCGAAATACTGTTCAACTAAAATGATAGCGATATCGCCTTTGGTTACCAGAGACCGGATCGCTGCTCCAATCTGTTTGATGATTGAGGGTTGTATTCCTTCAGTAGGCTCATCAAGTGCCAAAAGTCTTGGCCTCATTACGAGTGCCCTTCCAATCGCGAGCTGCTGCTGTTGCCCTCCTGACAGATCGCCACCTCGCCTTCCCAACATCTCTTGCAAGACAGGGAATAGTTCAAATACCTCAGGAGGAATGAAACGATCTCTCCTTGGGAGCATGCCAAAGCCAGTCTTTAAGTTTTCTTCGACAGTTAGCATCGGAAAAATCTCTCGCCCCTGAGGCACCAAAGCAATCCCAGCACGCGCACGATCGGCTGCGCCCATTTGCGTGATATTATTATCTTCCCACGATACAGAGCCACCTTGGACGCGAGCTTGCCCAAGGATGCCGCGAATAAGACTAGTCTTTCCAACACCATTGCGGCCAAGAATACACGTGACTTCGCCCTTAGCAGCGGTCATCGTCACGGAACGCAAGGATTGGCTTGCGCCGTAATAGAGGTCGATGTTGCTAACCTTCAACATTTTTAGCGCCCCAAATAAACTTCAATTACGTCTTCATTATTAGAGACAGCGTCTAATGAACCTTCAGCAAGTACCGATCCTTCATGTAATGCAGTCACTTTACACTCGAGAGCTCGGACAAACTCCATGTCATGTTCAACGACCACAACTGATCTTTTCCCACCTGAAATCTGCTTTAACATTTCTGCTGTTTGCATAGTCTCAGCATCAGTCATTCCAGCAGCAGGTTCGTCAATGAGCAGAACGTCAGGTTCCTGAGCCAGCACCATACCAATCTCTAACCACTGCTTCTGACCGTGGGACAAAGCCCCAGCTATATCATTTGCTCTTGGCGCTAATGAGATTTCATTCAATAGGCTATTAATCCGGTCACGGTCTTCATCTGAAAGTCGTGCAAACAATGTCTTACTTGCACGCCGGTCGCGCTTAAGAGCTAACTCCATATTTTCAAAAACAGTGTGGCTTTCGAATACAGTTGGACGTTGGAACTTCCGTCCAACACCTAAAGACGCTATCGCTGCCTCATCTAACTTCGTTAAGTCGTGGCGGCCGTGAAGTAGAACGTCTCCTTTGTCAGGCCGGGTTTTGCCTGTAATAACATCCATCATGGTTGATTTGCCCGCACCATTTGGACCAATCACAGCCCTTAGTTCACCTGGCTCTAGGAATAAGCTAAGTTCATTAAGGGCCCTGAAACCATCAAAAGTTACCGTCACACCACTTACATAAAGACTAGCGTTGGTAAGAGAAGGGCTCGTATTAGTCATTCCTAACCTCCATGGAAGGCAGACTAGGTTTTAAAAAACGCTTTATAAGATTGGTGAACCTTCCGATCTCTCCAACAATGCCCTTTGGAAAAAACAGAGTTACGGCAATAAAAAGGCCACCGAGCGCGAAAAGCCAAATTTCTGGCAATGCGCCTGTCAAATAAGTTTTAAGATAATTTACAGCTACCGCCCCAAGGGCTGCGCCAACTAACGTTCCACGCCCGCCAAGTGCAACCCAGACAATTATTTCAATTGAATTTGCTGGAGAAAATTCCCCTGGGTTGATGATGCCCACCTGCGGAACAAAGAGCGCACCCGCCACACCTGCAATCATTGCGGAAACCACAAAGGCTACGAGCTTGTACCCTTCAGGCCTATACCCAAGAAAACGCGTTCTACTTTCCTGATCCCGAACAGCTGCCAAAACACGACCATATTTTGACATCGTCATCCAACGGCAAACCAAATAGCCACCAATCAATGCTGCTGCCGAAGACAGCATTAGTGCCGAACGTGTACCTGCCGCTTGTAGGTCGAACCCTAAAAAGTCTTTAAAGTCTGTAAGACCATTATTGCCCCCGAAGCCCATATCGTTTCGGAAGAAGGCAAGCATCAAAGCAAAAGTCATTGCTTGAGTGATAATCGAGAGGTAGACGCCCGTAACCCGACTTCGGAATGCAAACCAGCCAAATCCAAATGCCAAAGCACCAGGTACAATCATGCACATCAAAATAGCAAAGAGAGGACTATCAAAACCATTCCAGTACCAGGGAAGTTCCTGCCAATTCAGAAACACCATGAAATCTGGAAGATCTGGGTTTCCATAAACTCCACGGTCACCAATCTCCCTCATTAAATGCATGCCCATGGCATATCCACCCAGGGCAAAAAAGGCGCCATGCCCAAGGCTTAAAATTCCTGCGTAGCCCCAAACAAGATCAACAGAAATAGCAAGTAAGGCATAGCAAAGATATTTACCTATTAGGCCAATCATATAATCCGGAACATGGAACGATGATCCCGTTGGAGTGTAGGCATTTAGCATTACAGCTCCTAAGGCCACCACTAATACTGCGGATATGAAAATACGTCCTTTGCCATCTATTAAGGAAAGCATCTGTTAATTCTCCACCGCACGCCCTTTGAGGGCGAAAAGTCCGCGTGGCCTGCGTTGAATGAAGAGAATGATGGCAACCAGGACAATTATCTTTGCAAGGACAGCGCCCGATACTGGTTCCAAAAACTTGTTCACTACGCCGAGCGATAACGCTCCCACCAGTGTCCCCCAGAGATTTCCAACCCCACCAAAGACCACCACCATAAAGCTATCAATTATATAGGACTGTCCGAGGTTTGGACTGACATTATCAATCTGGCTCAGAGCTACTCCGGCCATGCCAGCAACCCCCGAACCAAGCCCAAAAGTCAGTGCATCAACGCGAGCAGAACGAATGCCCATTGCATTCGCCATCCTCCGGTTTTGGGTAACGGCTCTCATTTCTAGGCCGATGGAAGTGAAACGAATGAGTGCCCAAACTCCAAACAGAACCGCTAGTGCAAAAACTATTATCCAAATACGGTTGTAAGTTAGGAGTACACCACCAGCGAGCTCCATTGCTCCACTCATCCACTCTGGGTTCCCCACTTCACGGTTTGTAGGTCCAAAGATAGAGCGAACAGCTTGCTGGAGAATTAATGAAACTCCCCAAGTCGCCAGCAGTGTTTCTAGTGGCCTTCCGTACAACCATCGAATAACGGAACGCTCTAGACCAATGCCTATCATCCCCGACGCTAAAAATGCCGCAGGAACCGCAACCGCAAGCGAAAGGCCAAAATATTCTGGTGCAGCGGATCGAAAAGCTTCCTGAATCACAAAAGTTACATACGCACCTATCATCACCATTTCACCATGAGCCATATTTATGACGCCCATGACCCCAAAGGTTATGGCTAGGCCAATCGCAGCAAGGAGCAAAACCGAACCGAGGCTTATTCCTTGAAACACGCCTCCTATTGCTCGATATAGGACTAAGCGATCCTCTACCGCATCAAGAGCTATAATAGCTGCTTGGCGGACTTCTATATCGTTCTCCGCATCACCTGTAAGAGGAGTTAAAAGAGCACGAACTTCACTCGCATCGCTATCACCTAAGGTTGTGACTGCAGCGATACGTTTCTCTTGAGGTACTTCAGGCCTTATATCAATGGCAGCGATTGCCAAGGACATTGCTCGCACCACACTATCGTCACCCTCTTTTTCAAGCGCCTTCATCAGAATTGTGCGCTGATCTGGGTCAGGATTCTTCAAAAGATTAGACGCAGCTTCTAGTCGAACTTTGGCGTCAGAATGGGTCAAGTTAAGGCCGCCGAGAAATCCTCTAATTAAACGCCTTAATTTATTATTAACCCGGACTTTTTTTAATTCTTTTCCAGAGGCTGTGCCAACCTCATCTAAGGAGACTGGGTCGGTTAGAACGAAAGCGTCTCCCGATCCCGTAGCTATAAAAAGCTGGTTGTCCCTTTTCCTAAAATAAAGATCACCCTCAGCCATTGCATTCAAAATAGTAGCGGCAGATGGATGTCCGCTGTCTGCAAGTTGTTCGATCCCCTTAGCACGTTTTGATGCAGACTTTTCACTGAGAAGAGTAAGCCCGGGCAATGTTTCTGAAGCTTGGGCTGATGCCACAGCCGCAACACTGGCAAACGCAAGCGCAGATAAAAACAATGCTACAAATTTTATTAAGTCTCGCACCAGAGGATCCAGTTATGCGGCGGGAAGAGGAACCGGGACACAGCTCACACTGTGCCCCGGATAGTTCTGAGAAGCAGAAACCTTAATAGCTAGCTGCGAATTTAGGTTTTTCGCAGTTGCCACACACCCAAGGATAGGTCCAATCTGCCGTCAGTTTGGCACTCTCAGGGATAAAGTCTGACCAAGCATCGCCAATCACAACACCGTCAGTAGACCATACCGTCTCAAACTGACCATCAGCCTGCACTTCGCCAATAAGAACTGGCTTGGAAAGGTGATGGTTAACATTCATGACAGCCACCCCACCTGTGAGGTTTTTAACTTTCTGGCCATACATTGCCTGGCGAACAGCATCCACATCAGTGGTTCCAGCCTGCTCAACGGCCTGCACCCACATTTTAAAGCCGATGTAGTGCGCCTCCATAGGATCGTTGGTTACGCGCTTTTTGTCTTTAATGAATGCATGCCACTTTTTAATAAAGTCTGCATTTTCCGGCGTTTCAACTGACATGAAGTAATTCCACGCCGCCAAGTGACCAACAAGCGGTCCAGTGTCGATACCTGCCAATTCCTCTTCACCAACAGAGAAGGCAACCACAGGCAAATCTTCTGCCTTAACACCCTGGTTGGCGAGCTCCTTATAAAAAGGCACGTTTGCATCACCATTAATTGTAGACACTACAGCAGTCTTTTTCCCTTCGGAGGCAAATGCCTTAACCCGAGAGACAATTGTCTGCCAGTCAGAGTGACCGAAAGGAGTGTACTCCTCCATAATATCAGCGTCCGAGATTCCTTTAGCGTTCAAGAAGGCTCGAAGAATTTTGTTGGTTGTGCGTGGGTACACATAATCAGTACCCAAAAGAGCAAACCGGGTTGCCCCACCGCCATCTTCACTCATGAGATACTCAACAGCAGGAATTGCTTGCTGGTTTGGAGCAGCACCAGTGTAAAAAACGTTTCTGCTGCTTTCTTCACCCTCATACTGAACTGGGTAGAAGAGCATACTGTTTAATTCTTCAAATACTGGCAGAACTGATTTACGCGAAACCGAGGTCCAGCAGCCAAAAACAGCTGAAACTTGTTCCTTAGATATTAATTCACGCGCTTTTTCTGCAAAGAGGGGCCAATTTGAAGCTGGATCTACAACTACAGCCTCTAACTTCTTTCCTAGCAAACCACCTTTTGCATTCTGGTCCTCGATCAGCATCAACATCGCATCCTTAAGCGTCGTCTCGCTAATCGCCATTGTTCCTGAGAGAGAATGGAGAATTCCAACTTTAATTGTCTCTTGAGCGGATGCTAGCGCCGACGAGAAAGAGAGAGCTCCCGTCATAAGGCCGGCCGCTGCCCACCTCTTCAATTTGCTACTTCCAGACTTCATAGTATTGGCCTCCTAGCCACAGTTAAACACGACTAGGAAAAAGCAATTTTCATGCCAAACATGATTTATTTTTTGAAGATAAATATAACCCATTGAAAATTAAAGATAAAAATATTTTCAGCCTTATTTTTATTGTTTTTCAGCGCGATCTTTAGACTGATCACTTCCTATTCTATGACCCATATATGCCTATTTTTTAATCTCACGATTATTATGATTAATTTATAGGCATATTGGAAACAGCAGAACTCACTAAAGGCCTTCAAGGATAGCAATCAAAAGGATGTCAAAACTCAGGAGGTGCCGATTGAAAGAAGGTTTTCAACTGGCTTGTAAAGTTCTTCAAGATACGCCACGTCTTCTGAAGGCAATTCGATTGATGCGGCTGCAACTAATTGATCAAGCTGGCTAATCTTGGAAACCCCAACAACTGGAGCCGTCACCTCTGGTTTTGTCAAAAGCCATGCAACGGCAATCTGAGCAGGCGTGTGTCCTAACTTTTCAGCTACTTCGACACAACGAGCTGCAATTTTAAAATCCATCTCGCCGCGATAGAGGCCCTCTGTTCTTTTTCTGTCACCGCCTTGAGAGCGCGTTGTGGTACCGCCATCAAAACCACCTTTATACGCACCTGTAAGAATTCCTCGCGCAAGCGGTGACCAAGGTGTCAGCCCTATACCAGTCATTGCACAGTAGGGGTTCATCTCCCGCTCTTCTTCGCGATAGATCAAATTATAATGATTTTGCATTGAGATGAACTTAGTCCATCCATGACGCTCTGCAGTCATTTGCAACTCACAGAATTGCCAAGCGAACATCGAGGAAGCGCCAAGGTAGAGAGCCTTACCTGCCTTAACGACGTCGTGCAGAGCCTCCATCGTTTCTTCGATAGGCGCGGTTCCTTTGGCTAAGCCCCCATGCGGATGACGATGAATTATGAGTTGATCCACATATTCGAGGCCCATTCGCTTCAAGGAAGCATCAATGCCTTCCATTACATGCTTTCGGGATAAGCCGCCTTGGTTTGGGTTTTTGCCCATCGGGGCGGCCATCTTTGTGGTAACGACATACTGGTCTCGGGGAGCAAGCTCTCGTAGCAATGCACCAACAACTTCCTCACAAGCACCAAGGCCATAAACATCCGCACAGTCAAAATAGAATAGCCCATGGTCAAGCGCTGCTCTAAAGATTGGTCTAGCTTCATCAATTGAAAGCGTCCAATCGCCTTGGTGTCCCCGGCCGGGCTCACCAAAATTCATCGTCCCCAAACAAAGGCGCGAGACACTGAGCCCGCTCTCCCCTAGTTGAACGGTCTTAAGCATCGGCTTTCCTTAATGTTTAGCGAAGTGCAGCGTTAATCGTATCTAGAACTGAAGACCCGGGGCACAGCGTGCTCTCGCGAAGCTTATTGAGAGGCACCGATGAGGTCTTCATATTAGCGTGAAGATCTTTCGGCAAAGGATCAAGGTAAAGAAGACCAGTGGCTAATTCACCCGCCTGGCTTTTCTCTTCAATGAAGCTAAGAGCCCCTGCCTTATCAGCCGGATCATAATCAGGCGTTATTTTTCGAAGCCTCAGAGTAACGCCATCAGCCTGCGGAACCTCTACCATCTCACCCGGACCGTATTCAGCTGTCATAGGGGGAGCGCCAAGGATCACATCAAGGCGATT
>VMBT01001523.1_pt1 | contig 12291 bp, 10 predicted proteins | sample 4404301 | NCBI WGS metagenome assembly VMBT01 (sample SAMN12238535, study PRJNA552566) | marine metagenome | isolation source: Coastal seawater | place: USA: coastal Georgia, Sapelo Island | collected 2008-08/2009-08
AACTGAGCTCGAAGAAAAAGAACTGCTCGCGCGGGTAACCGAACTGGTTCGGAAATTACCACCCAAGTGTAGGCACATATTCCTGTTGAGTAGGAGTAAAGGTTATTCGAACAAACAGATCGCCGAAGAGCTAGATATCTCTGTCAAGACCGTCGAGAATCAAATGACCAAAGCTTTGAAGTTGCTTCGTGTTGGTCTTAAGACGGGTGAATGAAAAATATTTCTGCCATTGAATAGGGGTTATGGTGATCTGATGTGTACTAAGTATTGAACAAGCGTTCTTAGTATGAAATACGTCAGTGGAAATTTGATCCTTCGCTATTTGATGCATCAGTGCACAGCCAGCGAAGAGAAAGAGCTCGACAGATGGCTCGACGAAAGTTCACAGAATCAAAGCACCTTCAACCATTTGAAGCTGATCGTGAACCAAATGAATTGATTTGAACAAGGAGAATCTCATATACAAGTACCTCATGGGCTCTCTGTCTTCCGAAGAGAAGGCAATATTTGAGCAGTACATGCAGGATGATTCCTTTCAGAAGGAAGTAGAGCTGTATGCATCGATTTTCTCAGTATCAGAACAACTTGAGACCACACCTGCATTTGATCATACAAGTGCCTGGTCTCAAATGGAAGCTGAACTAGCTCCAAAGCGCACAGCGATGTGGAGTCGCCGTGCCTGGATAGGAGCTGCGGCATCAGTCGTTCTTATCATGTTGTCGTGGTTCATATTCCGTTCACCACAATCAGATCCAAATACGGGGTTGTCGCTGTTGGCGCAGGATAATGCACAAGTTCACGAGCTGAAAGATGGATCTGTGGTATATCTCCATGCAGGCTCTGAATTATCGATCAGTGAAGGCTTTGATCAAGTTGACCGCAAACTGGAACTTAACGGAACAGCATGCTTCCAAGTTGCTCCACTAAAGAATTTTCCTTTCACAGTGATCTCAGGTGAAGCGATCGTTACTGTTACCGGTACTCGATTCACTTTATCGCCTGATCAGTTACTTGTGAGCGAAGGACATGTAGAACTGAAGAATGATAACCGGGACTTCCTTGTGAATGCCGGACAAATGGTAGACTTGAATACCAATGAGACGTATTCGGAAGTAGAAGCTGAGAACGTGACTTGGATCCAAGGTGCAATGGACTTCAATAATGTGAGTCTCAAACATATTATTGAGCAAGCAGAGCAATTCTACAAAACAAAGATCCGCATCAGTGACTCCAGATTAGATGAGCGATACACGGTAACACTAGCTGGATTGACATTGGATAAGGCACTGAATGTGCTTTCCAAACTGACCAATACCAGGATCTCCAAAGATTCTCAAGGCTATATTCTTGAATAGCACTAGTTTTACGGTGTCGAATGCGCCGGATACTAGTTATATGTCTCATAATCACGTCATTCCTGTCGGAATTGCAAGCGCAATGTCCCGGGCTTGATCAGCGCCTCCGCATGCAATGCGAGGCATGTTCAGGCGTAGAATTCCTAGACAAGGTCACATCCAAAACCAATATCACATTCAGCTATTCGAACACCGATCTGGCTGAGTGGAAAATTCAGATGAATGAGCGTTCATCGGTTAGACGGATCTTGACCAAATTACTGAAGAACCGTGGTTATACATTCGAGTGTATAGGGTCAGATCAAGTTCTTATCTATCGAAATACGACCGAAAAACGTGAGTTCAGCGGCTTTGTAGTGGACGAAGCTAGCTTGACCCCACTCGAAAATGTATTGGTATACAATGCGCTCGGACAGCATACATATACCAATAGCGACGGATTCTTCTATTTGAAAGAGGCTGAGCTGGACACGTTCTACTTCTCTTATCCCGGATATCTGGAATTCGCAACAGGACTACTCGAATCCGTTTCCAATGTGATCCGTCTGAAGGAGGAAAATACGCTCGGAGAGATCAAGGTCGTTGGCCTCGATAGCGCATTATTTCGCAGTGGTCGTGGAGGTTGGCTTGTCAACCTGGACAGGTGGCGCAATTACCCTTCACTGAATGGCATGCCCGGGATCACTCATAAGATCAGTTCTCTTCCGGGTATGCAGTCTACAGTCGATGTGAACGGAGGGATCGTCGTGAGAGGCGGAGGTAAGAACGAGAACCTCGTTTTACTCGATGGCATGGAGATCTATAACCCAACACACATGTTCGGCATATTTGGATCCATTTCCGACCGGTCACTTAGCAGTGTCTCTTTCTTCAAAGGAAATGCTCCTGGTCATTATGCAGGCCGAGTGTCATCAGTGATAGATATGCGATCCAAGATCGGTGACTTTAAAAAGTGGCACGGCTCCCTTGATGTCAATCCGATCTTCGGCGAACTGTTCCTCAACGGACCGATCAAGAAAGAAAAGACCAGCATTGCCCTAAGTTTCAGGAGGTCCTTCACGGACATGTTCCCAGTATTTTACCAGCAAATTCAAGATCAGAATTCCATCGATCGCTTCCGCTACTACTTCTACGATACCAAACTGCACCTTACGCATCGTAGTTCCAAGAATGGCGCGTTGCACCTTAGCGCTTACTCCGGTGGAGATGTAGGTTACATCAATCAGCGAGACAAACTCGTTCAGGAACTTACCAAAACTGAAGCGAATAAAGACCGATTCATTCAGGCAAACAATAGCGTAATGCTGACGTGGAAGAAACGGTGGTCGTCGTCCTTCGGAACAGCCCTTGATCTTGGATTGACCAATTATCGCTTTGATTACGTGAATAGATACGATCTCAGGCTGATAGGTGACACCTTTTCCTATGATCGAGGTACTACACTGGGACACAAGAGCGAGATATTGGATTATGTGGCAGGTGTAAACGCAACGGGTCAGTTGGGAAACAAAGGAAAATGGGATGTAGGGTTGCGTTCCACGTACCGCCAATTCGATCCAAATACGTCCAACTACAGTATTCAGGAACAGGGAGTAGCCTTGTCAGACACGGCATATGGCGATGGGCAGACGGATGCCTTGGATCTGCTTGCATACGCAGAGAATTCCTGGGAGTGGGACAAGTTCCTTTTACGTTATGGCGCCAGTGTGGTCTCTTTCAGAACTGATACGACTTTTCTAAGCTTTCAACCAAGTGTATTTGCCTCATATCAACTGTCCCGGGATCTGCGGGTGAATGGTGGCTGGTCTCAAAATGTACAATACACACATGCAGTACCCAATAATACCTTTGGTATACCGATCAATGTCTGGCTACCTAGCACGAAAGCCGTTCGGCCATTGATATCCGGTCAATTTGAGGTAGGGGTACATTACTTCAATGAAGATGTGATCGACCTGCAGGTGGATGCATACCGTCGAACTATGCAAAACGCGGTCAACTACCGCTTTGGGGTATTTGATCTCATCAGTGAATGGGAAGATGCCATTTTACAAGGGAAAGGGCGCTCTATAGGACTGGAGGTCATGCTTCGCAAAGATCTGGGCAAATTGAGTGCCTGGGTAAAGTATGTCTTGAGCAAGAGCGAGCGGCAATACGACGAGGTGAACAATGGCGATTGGATCCCATTTCAATACGATCGCCGTCATGACTTCGCAACAGTTTGGAAATATGATGTAAACCCCAGATGGGTGATCGGCCTGACCTGCATCTATTCCAGCGGACACTACATTACAATACCGGATGAGCAATATCTCATTGAGATCAATGAACAACCAAGACTCATATCTCAATTCGGTAGTTTGAACAATCTCAGGATCCCTGATTACATGCGGTTCGATTTTGCAGTGGATCACAAGATCAACTCCAAGAAGTTCCGCAGCACGCTCAGTTTTAAGGTTTACAATGCGTTGAATCGCCAAAACGTCTTCTATGTGAGTTCAAGCTTGAATGCGAACGGAAGCTTCAATATTGACCCTATATCGCTCTTTCCATTACTCCCAACTGTTAACTATGCAATTCAGTTCTAAATATCTGCTCTTGCTCGTTACTAGCTGGCTGGTATGGTCTTGCAATGATGATTTCACATACACGGGATCTGAAACCGATCCATCCATCGTTTTGGAAGGTCAGGCAAGGGCAGGGGATAGCATCAAGGTGCGACTGAGTGAAAGCAAAACAGCATTTGAAAGCGACACTAAACTGATCTCAGTGGGCGGGGCCGATATCAGGGTATTTGTTAATGGTTCTCTGCGAGGATTCTTGTCCGATAGAGGAGATGGATTCTACAGCTCCGATTTCAAAGTCGACAAAGGTGACAGTCTCATACTTGCCGCTCGTCGTTCGGGTTATCGCACGGTAGAAACACAGGGTCGAATTCCCGACACAAGGGGCCTAGCTAGTATAGACACTTTAGACCTACAAGGAGACCTGCTTTCGTATCGGCTAAAAATCTCTCATAGCAACAACTTAAACGCTTATTTCTTATCAGTGAGCTCGATCAAGTACCAGTACATATTCGACGATCAAGAGCAGATAATTGACTCACTCATAGTGTCTGAATCAATTTCAATTTCTTCAACAAGTAAGATATTCTATTCAGAACGTAGCGTCATCAGAAGTCGTAATAACTTCCAGATATTTACTAACGAGTTCATGAATAGCGAGCCCTACGATCTGGATATTCTGATCGACCGTGAACAAACAGTTCCAACCGAAGAATTCAGCAAGAGTTACGGCCTTGTTTTCAATTTCAGTGCGATCGACATGGGTGAATATCGAACATTGGAGAGCATTCTGGTCAACAACGAGATCTTCGGAGGGCCTTTTGGTAACAAGAACAATGTGATCGACAATATCGAAGGAGGGTACGGTATCATGCATTACAACAACACATCTTCAGATACATTGATGTTCGCAGAATGAGTTTAGGTCACATCGCGCTCAACGAAGTGCACCCCACGTGCTTTTAGTCGCTCGAGTATAGGTAGATATATGTCCGGAGTAACAGGTAAAATGCATCCTGTTCTTTCGATCATGCCCTCGGAGAGGAGTTGGACTCCAAAAGCCAGCGGCAAGCCTACCGTTTTCGACATAGCGGTAGAGCGTGGATCTTCGCCCTCCAGAACAAATGATGCATGTCGTTCATGCTGTTTCCCAGTTTCGTCGGCATAGATGAGCTTGTGCCACATCACTATCATATCCCGATCCTGCGAGGCCAGAGACCATTTTTTACTCAAAATGGCAAGGAGAGCTTGCGCCGGTGTGCCTGAGTTCAATCCGATAAGTACATCTGAGAAAAGATCCAGATACTCCAGTTTCTCCCACAATGAAACGTCATCCTGTTGGATATTAAGGTATTGTCTCAGTTTCAACTCCACAGAATCAGTCTCGTGATAGGCAAGGAAGGTGTTGATGAACTGTCGGTGAGTCATACTTTCCATATGAGGCAGCTCATAGCTATCGTCGGTTGCCCCTAATTGCACGAATACATCCCAGGCTCTGCAAAATCCAGGCCTCCTGAGCGTTCCGCGGAACATGGTTTCCACGTCTTCCAGGCCGTAGATCTCCCTGTACTTCAGTGAATCTCTGTTCGCATAGCCTTCGAACTTGCCGTATCCTTCGATATCAATGATCTCGGTACGTCGAAAGAGCTTGTGGTAAGGAATGAACTTATATCGCCCTTCCTGAATGAACTTCACTGCTCCACCCTGACCTGCAAGCACCACATTCCGAGGGTTCCATGTGAACTTATAGCCCCATGGGTTGGTGTCTGATTCAGGTGCGATCAAGCCCCCCGTAAAGCTTTCAAACTGCTTTATCTCGCCACCCTGACTTCTGATCCGGTCGAGCATTTCCATAGCCGACAAATGGTCGATTCCCGGATCCAGTCCCAATTCACTGAGCACAGTTACACCGGCATTTAGCGCTGCTTCGTGCAGGGATTTGATCTCATCGCTGAGATAGCTCGCTGTGGCAACGTGGATGCCCAATTCCACACAAGTCTTTATCACGTTGATGTGAAGGTGTGCAGGGAGCATGGAAACGACGATGTCAAATGGCTTTAGAAGATCAGCCCTATCTTCGGCTTCAACCATGTTGGAAACAAAGGTGGATACCGGGATCTCAGCTTGCAATTCGACCAAACGTTGCTGGTCAATGTCTGTGACTTCCAGTGTCACATGATCACTCTGTTCAGCGTAGTTCGCTAGTTCTTTGATGAGATGATGAGCCGAGCGTCCCGCTCCAATGATCAATATGCGCTTCTTCGTTGCCATGTTTACCGGTTCCGAAAGTATAATAAACACAGAGAACTACTGACATGAATCTTGTATTTTCGGATGGATGGAAATCAAGAGGGAATCCGTGTTAGAGGTCTATGAGGATCAGGAGTCGATGAGTCCACAGATCGTCGACCTTATTGATCATGCAAAGCGAGCCATGTCCAGAGCTTATGCGCCATACAGTCAATTCAAAGTTGGAGCTGCCTTGCTCACAGATAATGGTCGGATCATAGAGGGGAATAACCAGGAAAATGCCGCATATCCAAGTGGACTCTGTGCAGAGCGTGTTGCGTTATTCCACGCCGGAAGTCAGTATCCCGGCGAGCTTATCCGAGCACTGGCTATCACGGTAAATGCAGAAGGGGAGTTGCAACCTTTGGAAGACCTGGTTTCCCCTTGTGGAGCTTGTCTACAAGTGATTTCCGAGACTGAGAATCGTCAAGAGTCAGCGATCGACATCTATATCGCCACCAGGCACCACGTATATCACGCGAAAGGAGTGGCGCATTTCCTGCCATTCCAGTTCAACACAAAGTTATAAGGGTCACATTCGTTCGGGCACGGAGATGCCTAGCAGTCTCAAAGACTTTTCAATCAGCTCACTGCTCACCATGGTCAGAGTAAGTCGGAGGTTTCTCTGATTCTCATCGGTCTCTTTCAGGATGGGGTGTGCATTGTAGAAGCCGTTGTATGTTTTGGCAAGTTCATACACATATTGGCAGATCAGAGAAGGATTCATGGATTCAGCTGCTTCAGCAGTACGCTCTGCAAAGGAATAGAACAACTGAATGAGCGAACGTTCCAGATCATTGAGCTCCACTTCCCCAATAAAGGTCCGTTCCTCAATTCCTCCGGCGCGGAGTACGGATTTGCAGCGCGCATATGTGTATTGGATGAACGTGGCGGTATTTCCTTGAAGGTCAATAGACTCCTCAGGATTGAAAAGCATACGTTTGGCCGCATCCACTCGAAGCAAGTAATATTTCAATGCTCCAAGTCCGATAGTGTCATAGAGGTCAACTAATTCGACACTATCCATGCCTTCGGTCTTTCCAAGCTCTCCGGTTCGCTGCTTCGCGGTGTTGATCATTTCATCCATGAGATCATCGGCATCCACGACAGTGCCTTCCCGACTCTTCATTTTGCCTTCGGGCAGATCGACCATGCCATAGCTCAGATGGAAGATCCCATCTGCATAAGGTTTACCCAACTTCTGAGCGATGAGTTTCAGCACTTTGAAGTGGTAATCTTGTTCGTTCCCGACCACATAGACGGATTTGTCCGTATGGTGTTGGTTGTACTTGATCTCAGCCGTTCCGATATCCTGCGTCATGTACACCGAAGTGCCATCAGCACGGAGTAGGAGCTTTTCGTCCAATCCATCCGGCTCAAGATCGACCCAAACACTTCCGTCGTCTTTTCTGAAGAAGACTCCATCATGGAGTCCTTGCTCGACGATATCTTTTCCAAGAAGATAGGTTTCGGATTCATAGTACATCTGATCGAACTTGACCCCAAGTCGATCGTAAGTGACTTCGAATCCATCATATACCCACGAATTCATCTTTTGCCAAAGAGCGTAGACCTCTGCATCCTTTTGTTCCCATTTGAGCAGCATGGCACGTGCTGCGTTCATCAGCTCAGATGTATTCTCCGCTTCTTCCTTGGTCATTCCGGAAGCCATCAACTGCTCCAGCTCAGCTCGATATTCTTTGTCGAATCGCACGTAATACGACCCCACAAAGTGATCGCCTTTCATACCGGTGCTTTCTGGAGTTTCTCCATTGCCGAATCGCTGCCATGCCAGCATCGATTTGCATATGTGTATGCCCCGATCATTGACGAGGTTGGCTTTGACGACCTCCCAACCATCATGTTCCAGCAGATTGCTCACCGCATATCCAAGCAGATTGTTACGGATATGTCCTAAATGAAGAGGCTTGTTGGTGTTAGGAGAGGAGTATTCCACCATCACCTTGCCCTTGTCCTTTCCTCGACCATACGCTTCAATATCCTTCAGCGCATTGAGTGTATCGATCCAGGTTCCGTCGGAAACATTGATATTCAGAAAGCCCTTGATCACGTTGTATGATCCGACTTCGTCAAATTGCAGGATGTGATCTCCGAGAACCTGAGCAGTGTCTTCAGGTTTCATCATGGTTTGCTTCAGGTACGGAAAGACCACAAACGTGTAGTCACCTTCAAATTCTTTGCGCGTTTTGTCTAATTTGATCGTTTCCGGTTCGATCTCTACCTGGAACAAAGAATGAAATGCTCCGGAGAGGTGATGTTGAAGGTCGACGATGATATCGGACATGTCTGGTCGTTTTGGAGTTTAGTCGTTCTGTACTTTCAATTCGTTTTCACCGGAGGTTCATTACCCGGGATCCATTTGATCGTACACCCAACGGCCGGAATTTCCTGAAAATCCACTTCCAATCCATCCAAGGCAGCTTCAATGGCATCCTCCAAATAAACACGTGTGACCATGTGCTCATTTTCCCATGAATCATCGATGGCCCCTCGATAGACTAGTACCCTTTTTGAATTGAACAAAAACGCCTCCGGTGTGCGTGTAGCACCAAGTTCTTTGACCAGCTGCTGCTCTTCGTCGTGCAGATACACAAAAGTGTTCCCCAAATTCTCAGCGAGTTTCACCATATTCTCGAACGAATCCTCAGGGTACTGAGAAGCGTCGTTCGCATTCACGGTCAAAATACCCAGATTGTCCTCTTCATACCGGTTGTACAGCTTTGTGATGCGATTCCAATATGCCCGACTATACGGACAATGATTACATGTCACAATGATCAAAAGAGCCGTGCGATCTGCATAGGTGTATTTGTTGTAGAATTCACCGTCGGTTCCTTTGAGGTTGAAGTCGACTAATTTGTCTCCGATCTCCATATCTGTTACGCTAAGCTATAACGCAAATATGGCAGCTTTTTGCAGAGCTCCCTTATAAATCCAAGACTAGTTTTCGTCATTCTCTCCAATGAGCGAATTTGAACTGTGGGATATTGAGTGCATTTGACGGCAAACCCAACAGGTCTCTTGATGTAAGCTGCATACTTTCGTCATAGAATAACACGATCACAGGAGCTTCTTCCAGAACGAGATCATCCATTTTTCGATAGAGCTCGAGTCTCTCCTCTGCATTAGAGCTCAAGAGTGAACGGTCATATAAACTGTCGAAAGCAATATTGGAATAACGCGTATAATTTGGCCCACCCGGACTGAAATTCTCAGAATAGAAACAGCTGAGGTAGTTCTCCGCATCCGGGTAGTCCGCGATCCAACTTGCCCTAAAAAACGAGAGATCGCCTTGCATTTTCTGTTCCTTGAGTCTGGAAGCGGGTATGACATCGATCTCGCATCCAACACCAACATCCTTGAATGCTTGTTGGATGAAAATGCACAGATCGAGATAGTCCTTCGTCGTTGTCAATTTGAGCTCAGTTCCTGAATAACCCAATGAGTCAATGATCTCTTGTGCATTGGTCCGGTCATAACTGAACCCGCTTGACCGGTCGTGACCTGTTCCGGGCAATCCATATGGGATAAAGCCCCCATTTGCGGCACGACCTACATTGTTGCGCAGGTGATGGATCATCTTATTGCGATCTATGGCCATGTTGAGAGCTCGTCGAAACACTTTATTCGAGAGGGCTGTAGTATTGGCAAGTTCTCCAACGTTTATCGCCAAATACTCCGTATTCAAAACCGGTCCTTTGCGCAGCGTGAAGTCTTCCTTGTACACCGCTTGGAGATTCCCGTCGGAGGTGAGCAACTCGTCTTTGATGCTGCTGTGTATCCCATTGTAGAAGTCGAGTTCCCCTTTCAGGAAATTCAGCAATGCCATTTGCTTGTTGACGACGAATGAAATGGCCAACCCGTCATTCAGGGGTAGTGATATTCCATTTTGTGATTCGAAATAATCTTGGTTCTTCTCAAGTATCAGCTTTACATCTTCCTCCCAGTACTTGAAGCGGTAAGGGCCCGTGCCTACAGGGTTTCTGGAGAACTCGCGACCATACTTGTCAATTGCTTCGTGGGGCACAACCATGCAATACGGCATACTGAGCAGACTCACGAATGGGGCAAATGGGCGTACCAACCTTATCTGGAGTGTGGAATCATCCAGTGCCACAAATCCGTTCTCCGAGATCTTATCGTTGAAGATCCAGGCACCGGGTGAGGCCGTAGCCGGGTCCATGACCCGCTGAAAGCTATACACAAAGTCATGAGCTGTCACGATCCGCGACTCATCCGGCTTAAAGCAAGAACTGAGATGGAAATGCACATTTTGTCTAAGGTGGAATGTGAATAGTCGTCCCGAATCACTCATTTCCCAGCTATGAGCGATCGCAGGTACGGGGTTCAGGTTGGAGTCCAACTGCACCAAACCGTTAAAGAGCTGAATTACAGCCCATATGTTGTCTTGATTGCTGGCAAAAGCAGGGTCTAGAGATGTAATGTTATTCGATGCATTGTAGCGAATGAATTTTTGATCGGAAGAACGACCGGAATCAGAGCAGGATATCAACACTAAAGCAATGTGAATAAGTACTATTACCCTGTTCATTTCTCCAAGACGAATAACTGTAGATTTGAGGATTCCTTGTTTTTTCAGCCTCAGGCAAAAGTATGGCATTTGGTACATTCATGCCTTTGTTTTGAGCCGGAATGAAGGCCAGCAGGTTTTAACCGTTTATGGCCGTAGAATGTACTTGACAAGGAAACGAAACTTAGATCCGAAATAAAGAATGACTAAAGTAATTAGCATAGCAAACCAAAAAGGTGGAGTGGGAAAGACCACGACCGCGATCAACCTGGCCTATAGCTTAGCCGTACTCGAGCATCGGGTGTTGCTGATCGATGCGGACCCGCAGGCGAATTCGACCTCCGGATATGGTATTGATCCAAAAAATGTTCGTATGGGATTATACGAGGCATTGGTGCAGGACGTGAATCCACAGGATTGCATTATGGAGACCATGAGTTCATACCTCAAAGTGTTTCCTTCAAATATCGACCTGGTAGGAGCGGAGATCGAAATGATCGACTTGCCGAACAGAGAGCGTCTGATGCAAAGACTGATCGGAAAGGTGGCAGATGATTACGATTTTGTTCTGATAGATTGCTCTCCATCACTCGGATTGATCACGACCAATGCACTATCGGCTTCGGATTCTGTGATCATTCCTGTCCAATGCGAGTACTTTGCATTGGAAGGTTTGGGCAAATTACTCAATACGGTCAAGATTATACAGCGCAGCATCAACCCAAAACTGGAGATCGAGGGATTGCTTCTCACTATGTACGATAGCAGACTCCGATTGTCGAATCAAGTTGTAGACGAAGTAAAACTTCATTTCCAGGAACTGGTATTCGACACCATTATTCAACGAAACACCCGCCTGAGCGAAGCGCCAAGCTTTGGATTACCCGTTCTCGAGCACGATGCTACTGCCAGGGGAAGCATCAATTACCTGAACCTGGCCAGGGAGATCCTGCAAAAGAATGGCATGACCAAGCTTGCTAAGGAAGAAAAAATGATAGGATAGAGGGGAGATATGGCTAAAAGAAATGCATTAGGAAAAGGTTTGGGGGCACTCCTGGAAAATGCCGATACGGATATCACTTCGGGAAGCAAACATCGCTCACCCAATTCCGTGGCGTTGATCCCGATAAACAGCGTGATCGCCAACCCATTCCAGCCAAGAACGGAATTTGAGCAACAGGCTCTGGATGAATTGTCCGAATCGATACAGGTTCACGGTATCATTCAGCCGATCACCGTTCGAAAGATCGGTGTCGATAAATTCGAGCTGATCAGTGGAGAACGACGCACGCGTGCAGCTATCCTTGCCGGATTGTCTGAGATCCCGGCTTACATTCGGCTTGCCAATGACCAGGAAATGCTGGAAATGGCGCTCATCGAGAATATACAACGCGAGGATCTCAATGCGATCGAAGTAAGCTTGAGCTACCAACGACTGCTTGAAGAATGCGGCTTGAAGCAGGAAGAGCTCGGTCAGCGAGTTGGGAAAAAACGTTCAACTGTCAATAATTACCTGCGTTTACTCAAACTT
>VMBT01001525.1_pt1 | contig 12283 bp, 9 predicted proteins | sample 4404301 | NCBI WGS metagenome assembly VMBT01 (sample SAMN12238535, study PRJNA552566) | marine metagenome | isolation source: Coastal seawater | place: USA: coastal Georgia, Sapelo Island | collected 2008-08/2009-08
AATCCAGATCTGGCAGAAAAAATACGTGAACTGATGTTCACCTTCGAGGATTTGACACTGATTGATAGTAAGCAGATGCAGACTGTTCTCAAAGACGTTGACAAAGCTGATTTGGCAATGGCTCTGAAGACCGCCAGTGATGCTGTTCGTGAATTGATCATGAAGTCAATGTCCACAAGAGCAGCAGAAATGTTGAACGATGACCTTGAAAATATGGGACCAGTTAAAGTCTCTGACGTTGAAACCGCTCAACAGAAAATTATTAAGATCGTGAAGAAGCTAGAAGAGGAAGGGAAACTCATCATGGCAGGTGCCGGTGATGATGTTGTTTGATGCGCGAAAACTTTTACTAAAACTTTTTTGATGCGAATGAACAAAGCTCCCACCCTACAGGACATCATCATGACCCTGCACCAATTTTGGAACGAGCAGGGCTGCCTTTTGATGAACCCATATGACATTGAGACAGGTGCGGGTACGATGAATCCGATGACCACTCTTCGTACTCTTGGTCCTGAAGAGTGGAATGTTGCTTACGTAGAGCCTTCCAGAAGACCAGCCGATGGGAGATATGGAGAGAATCCAAATCGGCTTTATCAACATCATCAGTACCAAGTCATCCTTAAGCCATCCCCGGCAAATGTTCAGGAATTGTACTTGGATTCATTGTATCGTCTGGGGATTGATCCACTGGAGCACGATATCCGTTTCGTTGAGGACAATTGGGAAGCTCCCACCTTAGGAGCCTGGGGGCTGGGTTGGGAAGTCTGGCTGGATGGGATGGAAGTAACTCAATTCACTTACTTTCAACAGGTGGGGGGGCTTGAATGCCATCCTGTTGCTGCTGAATTAACTTACGGGCTGGAACGCTTGGCAACCTATTTACAAAACAAAGAAAACGTTTTTGATATTGAATTCACTGAGGGTGTAAGCTACGGAGCTATTTTCAAACATCCTGAATATGAGCACTCGAAATATACTTTTGAGATTGCGGATGCAGAACAATTGATTCGATGGTTTGATGAGTATGAACAGGAATCAGGCAGGGCTCTCGAAAGTAACCTCGTGTTCCCAGCTTTTGATTATGTTTTGAAGTGTTCGCATACGTTCAATCTTTTGGATGCTGGTGGAGCGATCAGTGTTTCAGCAAGGGCTGGCTACATCGGTCGGGTGAGGTCTCTGGCACAACGGGTTTGCAAATTATTTCTTGAGGAAAGAAGAAAACTTGGTTTTCCCTTGATGAAAGATCGAGCTGCAGCTGAGGTTTGGGTTGAACAGCTAGCGCCCAAGGAGGCGGCGTGAACTCATTTTTACTAGAAATTGGGCTCGAGGAAGTTCCAGCTTCGATGATCCAACCCTCAATTGAACAACTCAGAGAACTTGTTGCAAAAACCCTCCAACAACAAAATCTGAGTGGCCAAATTGAGATTTTTGGGACGCCAAGGCGATTTGGGCTGCTTGTCCGCAATTTGCCAGCATCACAAGCTAATCGAATTGAGGAGATCAAGGGCCCACCCGTTGAAATGGCCAAGGATGAGAAGGGCCATTGGAAACAAGCTGCTCTTGGATTTGCGAAGAAAAATGGAATTGATCCCGAAAAACTAGAAGTTCGAGATTTTTCAGGCAAGGAATATCTCTACGCTATCAAGCATTTGGAGGGAAAAACCACAAAAGAGATCCTAGAAACATCGATTGTGGAATGGATTCAGGCTCTGCGTTTCCCAAAAAATATGCGCTGGGGATCTTACCGCCAACGCTTTGTCCGTCCAATCCGATGGTTAACTTGCCTTTGGAATAGTGAAGTTGTTTCTGTTGAACTCGAAATGGTGAGAAGCGGCAATCGAAGCTTTGGACATCGATTTCTTAGCAAAGAATCTTTTACCATTGATCAGGCAGACGAATATGAGAATAAACTCAGAGATCAATGGGTGATCGCTTCGACTTCTAAGCGTCGTGAAAGAATAGAAGAACAAATCCAGGAACTCGAGAGAAAATACAAATGGCGTGTTGAAATTGATCCAGCACTGCTGATGGAAGTGACTAATTTAGTGGAATGGCCAACAGCCTTGGTTGGTAGTTTTGAGGAAGCCTTTTTAGAACTGCCCAATGAGGTTCTGGTGACTTCAATGGCGGTTCACCAGCGTTATTTTCCTGTATATGAAAAAGATGGGACCAACCTTCTGCCGTACTTTATTACGATACGAAACGGCAACGAACATGGTTTGGATACAGTCCGGCTGGGAAATGAGAGGGTAATCAGGGCCAGACTGAGTGATGCCCGCTTCTTCTATCAGGAGGACCAAAAAGGGGCATTAGAGGATTTTGAAAAAAAAGCAGCTAACGCGATCTTCTTCCCAGAAAGAGGCAGTCAACAAGATCGTACAGAGAGAATTCAGTTGATAACGGAAAGATTCTCCAACGGTCTTCTGCTGGACCAAAAAGGACAGGAGGAAGCAAAAAGAATCGCCAAACTCTGTAAGTTCGATTTGCAAACGCAGATGGTTTATGAATTCCCTGAATTGCAGGGAATCATGGGAGAGAGGTACGCGAAAATTTTGGGGGAGTCTGAGAGGGTTTGTAGAGGGATAAGAGAGCACTACTTGCCAGGAAATGCGGAGGATCATCTTCCTCAAGACCCAATTACCTGGCCAGTAGCATTGGCCGATCGGATTGATTCGTTATCGGTTGCTTTTTCACTAGGAAAAATTCCCACGGGTGCCGCTGATCCCTTTGCATTGCGTAGAGCCGCACAAGGAATTCTCCAACTGATCTTGGGACTTAAACTCCCCTTGAGTCTGAATTATCTGATCGATCAATCATTAGGAGTACTTAAAGATCAACAGTCTCTGGAATTGGACTGGTCAACCATTCATGAACAATTGCTAGAATTTCTTCAACAAAGACAAAGATATCTGCTTCAGGATCAATATGGGTTTCAACCGGATCTTATTCTTGCCTTAGAGAAGGGTAGTTTAGTTCCAGCTTCACAGTTGGAACTTGGGGAGCAACTGAGGAGAGAATTTAAAAATGAAGCCCTCAAGAAAGCCCTTGACGCACTCCAAAGACCCCTCAATATTTGGGCAAAAAATTCAGATACTAATTTGAATGCAGTAAATTCAGAAAATTTCAGAGATGATGCTGAAAGAGAACTTTGGGATGCTGCTCAGCAACTGACAAATGACTCTCAGGGAAGTTCAGACTTTGTCAATGGGGTGATATCTTTGGAATCAAAAATTGAGAAGTTTTTCGAAAATGTCATGGTGATGGATGAGGATCCCTCAATCCGATCCAATAGACTAAATATTTGTAAGCAGATTCACGATTGGTCACTACAATATCTTGATCTTCGAGAGTTGCACATTCAGAAATAATTGAAAAAACCTCTTAAAGATCAAGGATTATCGAAGTCTAAACAGGCAGTTCCTCCAATAAATTAAGATTAAATCTTCTCGCCAATTGTTCTGTCTCATCTAATTTACCTGCTACATCTTTCGGATGATGAGCATCTGAATTACAAATCACCTTGATTGGATACTCTTGGGCTATCTCCCAAAAAGGTATCCAGGGATATTGGGGTCTTGGGCCTTCAGATGTCTGCTTAGGTATTTTTCTTAGACCAAGTCCATTAATCTCAAGTGGTATACCAGTTTCCACAGCAGCCTGCAGGATGTCATGTGAACATTCTGTAAGATCATCATTCCATTTATCATTACTGCAGCCAAAGATATCTGGGTGGGCGATGAATGCAAAGAGCCCCGTGGACATGATTTTTCCTAAAAAAGATGCATAGGCTCTCAGATGTGCTGCTTTGTTCAATTCTTCGAATGAATTGAGCCACCCTCCTTCAAATGGGGTGTAGTGCCCGGCTCCAATCAGATAATCAAACCCCCGTACACCTAAAAGTTCATCTTCTAGGTAGCTATGAAATTCCTCGACATACTCGCATTCCATCCCTTTTAGAATTGTCAAATCGGGACATTCCTTTCGAGCAAGTTCAATGGCTTCTTCGTAATCATCTAATTCTGGCATCGACATTCTTACGTTGTTCCAGCGATTGTCAGGAAGCGCAGCATGGTCAGACATTCCCAACGTAGTCAGACCGGCTTCAATTGCAGCTTTAGCGTAGTCAATCACATCACCAGTGGCGTGCTGACACCGATACGTATGGGTATGGTAGTTTCTTTGGAGCATTTACTTTCTCTGTTTTTGCCCAAGGGTTAGTTGCTTCAAAAATGAATCGCGTCAAATTCTTGGTAGGCAGTCTATCTGGAAGTTTTTAGATTACGCAGAATTATTCGCAGAGAGATCTGGCGTGATGCCGAATATGGTCTTCCATGAAGCTGGCGATAAAGTAGTAGCTATGATCATAGCCTTTCTGCAGCCTTAAATTTTCACGGAGGCCCTTTTCTGATGCTATTTGACAAAAAAGATCAAAATTAAGCTCTTTCTCCAAAAATTGATCAGCATCCCCTTGATCCACTAACAGTGGAATTTGTCCCGATGTTTGACTGAACAACTCATGACTATCATAACTTTTCCAGTCTTCGCTGTTTTCACCCAGATAATTGCTGAATGCTTTTCGACCCCAATCACACTGCGAAGGGGCATAAATCGGGGCAAATGCCGAAACAGATTTAAATCGATCAGGATTTCTGAGCGCAATCATCAAAGCACCATGTCCTCCCATACTGTGCCCAAAAATTCCTTGCCGATCTAGGATTATATCAAATTGCTCAGCAACCAAATTGGGAAGCTCCTCGACGATGTAATCGTACATGTTGTAGTGCTTGGACCATTTTTCCTGTGTTGCGTTTACGTAAAAACCAGCTCCAGTGCCAAGGTCGTAACTTTCTTCTTCTCCCTCAATTCCTGCCCCTCTAGGGCTGGTGTCGGGTGCAACCAGCATGATCCCGTGTTCAGCAGCAAACTTTTGAGCCCCAGCCTTGGTAATGAAGTTTTCATGGGTGCAGGTCAGTCCAGAAAGCCAGGTCAGAGCAGGTACAGGCCCCTTTTCCATTTGTGGTGGGAGAAAGACTGAAAACTTCATGATGCAAGAGCACGACTTCGAATCATGCTGGAACATTTTTGTCCAGCCACCAAAGCTCTTGCTTTCTCCAATTTTTTCAAGTTGTGCCATCAGAATTCCAATTAATATTGAATAACGGAACGGATACTTTTCCCTTCATGCATCAGTTCGAAAGCATTGTTGATTTCTTCCAATGGCATTGTATATGTCACAAATTCATCTACCTTAAGTTTTCCTTCAAGATATAGATCAACATAACCGGGTAATTGAGAACGACCTTTCACACCACCGAATGCTGAGCCTTTCCAGACACGGCCTGTCACTAGTTGGAAAGGACGAGTACTGATTTCCTGGCCTGCACCAGCTACCCCAATGATAATCGATTGACCCCAACCCTTGTGACAACACTCTAGCGCAGAGCGCATCAGCTGCACGTTCCCCACGCACTCGAAGGAGTAGTCGACCCCACCATCCGTCAGCTCCACAAGCACTTGTTGGATAGGCTTATCGTAATCTTTAGGGTTAACAAAATCTGTGGCTCCCATCTGCCTTGCGAAATTTTCTTTGTCGGGATTGATATCAACAGCGATAATCCTTTCAGCCTGAGCGTGTGCCGCACCCTGGATGGCACCCAAGCCTACTCCTCCTAGTCCAAAAACTGCTACAGTTGATCCTGCCTCTACTTTTGCGGTGTTCATCACTGCGCCAATCCCAGTGGTGATCCCACAACCTAACAAGCAAACTTTTTCCAGTGGCGCTGCCTTACTAATTTTGGCAACAGATATTTCTGGCAAAACCGTATATTCGGAAAAAGTTGAGGTCCCCATATAGTGGAAAAGTGTTTTTCCATTGGAAGAAAATCTGGAGGTACCATCGGGCATTAGTCCTTGACCCTGCGTAATGCGGATCGCTTGGCAAAGATTAGTTTTTCCTGATTTGCAGAACTTGCACTCCCCACATTCTGGGACATACAGGGGGATGACATGATCCCCAACACCAACACTACGAACACCGGCTCCAACTTCCTCCACGATGGCACCACCCTCATGGCCCAAGATAGAAGGAAATAGTCCCTCTGGGTCATCCCCTGAGAGCGTGTAGGCATCTGTATGACAAACTCCCGTTGCCACATTTCGAATTAGAATTTCACCTTCCCTAGGGCCATCTAAATCGACTTCTGTGACTTCTAAAGGTTTGCCTGCTTCCCAAGCAACGGCTGCTCTTGTTTTCATTTAAAACCTTTCATGTTGATAATTTAGTGAAATATTTCAATTGGAGCATGATGGATTTTCTCTAAAGCTTGATGCTGTATGTGGGTTGATTTCAAACAATCTTTTATTCCAGATTTTAAACTGAGCCTGATGATAGGTGTCCGAGTGACTACAAGCAAGAATTTTGGCTAAATTGGGATATTATGATTACATATTGCTCAGAAAAGATTTTTTTAAAAAACTTAATTGTTCGGTAAAATCCAACACTCTAAGATTCAGAAAACTTGTGATCGAACTATGAATCACTTAGGGATTGTTCCATTCAATAATTCTTTAGCTTGGGGAAATTAGATGTCCAGAGAGTTCGATCTTCAGAAAAACGTTCAAAAATATGATAGCCCTGCAGCTGGATGGGGTGCTCTCTTGGCGAGTGCCCAGACACTAAAACAAGAGAAGGCAATCAACGCAATCCCAGCATTAGTGAAGATGAATCAACCTTCAGGCTTTGATTGCCCAGGATGCGCCTGGCCAGAGCCTGAAAAAACATCTATCACAGAGTTTTGTGAGAATGGAGTCAAAGCGATAGCCGCAGAGTCTACCAGTAAACGTGTTAGCAGAGAGTTTTTTGAGAGCCATACAGTAGAATCTCTGAGATCTTGGTCTGACTATGATTTGGAACAGCAAGGCCGATTGACCGAACCAATGGCTTATGATTTACAAACTGATCGATACACCCCAATCAGTTGGAATGACGCATTCAACTTGATAGCAGAAAATCTATCTACCTTGGAAAATCCGAATCAGGCAGTCTTCTACACTTCTGGGCGAACTAGTAACGAAGCTGCCTTTCTATGGCAACTCTTTGGCAGAACACTTGGTACAAACAATTTTCCAGACTGTTCAAATATGTGCCATGAGTCAAGTGGCGTGGCTCTAACCGAGTCAATAGGGATTGGTAAAGGTACCGTTCAACTGGAGGACTTCGAGGAGGCAGACTTGATCTTTGTGATCGGCCAGAATCCGGGTACGAACCACCCCAGGATGCTCTCAGTTCTTCAGCAAGCTGCTCGCAGAGGATGCCAAATCGTGACATTTAATCCAATCCTGGAACGTGGGCTTGAAAAGTTTATCCATCCTCAAGAAGCCCTTCAAATGTTGACTGGGACATCGTCCTCCATCTCTACTCACTACTTCCAACCAACAATTGGGGGTGATTTGGCTTTGCTTCAGGGTTTGATCAAGGCTGTCCTTGCAGCTGAAGAAACTCAGAAAAACATTCTGGACAAAGAATTTCTTGAAAATCACACATCTGGTTTTTCAGAACTGAAAGATGAAATTGGAAAAACAGATTGGACGGTTATTGAATCTGAATCAGGTCTTTCCAGAACCCAGATTGAAGAAGTTGCATCTCTCTATTGTAATTCGCAACGAGTCATTGCCTGCTGGGCCATGGGACTCACTCAGCAGAAACATGCTGTCTCTACGATTCAGAGTATCGTAAATCTATTGCTTCTTCGTGGAAATATTGGGAGGCCAGGCGCAGGGGTTTGTCCCGTCAGAGGTCACAGCAATGTCCAAGGCGATCGGACAGTTGGAATCACTGAGCACCCAAGCGAGTCTTTCTTAAAAAATCTGGATCATCAGTTTGGGATATCCTCCCCAAGAGATTCTGGTTTTAACACGGTCCAAACCATTCAAGAGATGGAGTCAGAAAGTGTTAGGGTATTCATGGCAATGGGGGGTAATTTTGCCAGAGCTACCCCGGATAGCTCCAGAACTGAGGAGGCTCTAAAGAAATGCGATTTGACTGTGCAGGTTACAACAAAGTTGAACAAATCTCATTTGGCTCATGGAAAAAAAGCACTGATTCTACCTTGTTTGGGGCGTTCAGAGTTGGATGTTCAAGCTTCTGGGGAACAGTCTGTGACAGTTGAGGATTCAATGGGGGCGGTTCATGCTTCTAAAGGAACAAACCAGCCAGCCTCTGCTCATCTGAAGTCAGAAGTTGCAATCGTTGCAGGTATGGCGAAAGCGACGTTCCCTGAGAACCAAAAAATGTGGAGAGCGCTTCAGGATGACTATCGATTGATTAGGGATAAAATCGAGGCTGTACTGCCAGAATTATTTTCAGATTATAATAAAAAAATAAACCAACCAGGTGGTTTCCGACTGTTTAATTCAGCAGCCGCAAGAAAATGGAACACAAAAACTGGCAAAGCTCGCTTTATTTCTAAGCCTTTACAACTTCTCCAGCTTCCCACTGGCCAATTAAGACTGATGACGATTCGTTCACATGATCAATACAACACAACAATATACGGAATGAATGACCGCTATCGAGGAATTTTTGGAACAAGAAGGGTCATACTCATGAATTCGAAAGACATGGAATCCCTAGGAATTGAGCACGGCCAAGAAGTTGTCATCCAAAGTCACATGGAAGACGGTAGGAAACGTCAAGTTTCTGGATTTCACGCCGTGCGTTATGATATTCCACAAGGATGTGCAGCATCTTATTTTCCCGAGACAAATGAATTGATTGCCGTTGAATACTGCGCTGACAGGAGTTTTACCCCAATCTCGAAGTTGATTCCTGTGACGGTTCACAAATCGACGGATTAAACTGTATTTTCACGAGGTGTGATGATGAAACATATACTAATTACTGGGGGTGGTACTGGGATTGGGCGTGCCCTTGCGGAGAGATTTGCGGCGAAAGGGTGGCGGGTGACGATTGTCGGTCGTCGTTTAGAGTTATTGCAGGAAGTGGCTCGAGATTACCCAGATAAGATTTCAATCATCTCAGCAGATGTCGGAAGCATTCAAGATCGTCAAAAGATAGTTGCCGAAGCAAAGGGAACCTTGGATTTGTTGGTACATAATGCTGCTGTCTTAGGTCCTGTAGGGCCAATACTCGACCAGAGTCCAGAGGACTGGAAATCGCACATGGCAACTAACGTTGAGGGGCCTTTGTTTTTGACGCAAGCCTTACTGCCAAACCTTGTTGAGAATAGTCGCGTGGTCAATATCTCTAGTGGGGCTGCTCATCAAGGTATTCCTGGATGGGGAATGTATTGTACCTCCAAAGCTGCGTTATTTATGTTGGGACAATTGCTCAAAGATGAACTGGCACAAAGAAATATTTGGTTTGGAAGTGTGCGACCCGGAATTGTGGATACCCCGATGCAGGCGGAGATACGAGCTCTTGAACCAGAAAACTTCCCGATGGTTGAACAATTCCGACAATACAAAGCTACTGGAGCTTTAGTGACATCTGAGCTTGTTGCACAGTACCTCGAGTGGCTTTTATTAGAAGTTTCTGGGCCACAACTAGGTGAACGAGAGTGGGATATTAGAGATGCTGAGTGGCAATCGGCTTGGCAAAAGTTGGTGTGATCTTCCATTAGAGCGATATTGTTAGAGAAGCAGAGCCCCTTAGATTTATGTCAAAACTATTATCATTCCCATATGGTTGCTTAGTAACTTTATCAAATACTCATCAGGTAAATTCTTTTAAGCAGCTAGTTCTGCCTTCAAATCGCCCAATTCAGCGCCACCGGCCATCAATTTCTTGATTTCATCCCCCTCCAGTTCTTGTGCTGTCCCCCTACCAATCACCTCCCCAAGGCTGAGAAATGTGAAGCGGTCAGCAATCAGTTGGGCGTGAATTTCATTATGGGTGATGAGGATGATCGCAATATTCCCGAGCTTTTGGACAGTCCGGATGGTCTTTAATACCTCCATCTGTTGTTTCTGACCCAGAGCCGAAGTGGGCTCATCGAGGATTAAAATCTTCGCACCAAAATAGATTGCCCTTGCGATCGCCAGGGTCTGTCGTTGCCCTCCAGACATCGTCCCAACTGGTTGATCTGGATTGGCGATGTGAATTCCAATCTTTTTCATCTCTGCAATCGTGATTGCGTTCATCTCCTTCATTTGCAGAAGTCCAAAGGGACCCAATCCTTTTTTGATTTCCCTACCCAAAAAGAAATTTCTAGTCACCGATGCTAAAGGATTCAAGGCTAGATCTTGGTAAACAGTGCCGATCCCAGCGTCAGAGGCTTCTCTCGGAGACTGAAAATTGACGACTTCTCCGTCAACCTTGATTTCGCCACTAGTCGGTGGATGAACTCCGGAGAGAGCTTTAATTAACGTAGATTTACCCGCACCATTATCCCCTAGGAGGGCGTGGACTTCACCTGGATAGACATCTAATGAGATTCCGTTAAGAGCCGTAAAACTTCCAAATTTTTTGATGAGATTTCGTACCTCAATCAAGGGTTTTTTGTCGCTCATGGCTACACACTCCCGATGATACGTTTACGGATGTTTTCGTTAGTCAAAGCAGCGATTACGAGCACTGCTCCTAAGAAGACTCTGTAGAATGAGCCATCGACTCCTGGAATATAGAAAAAGGCCTCCTTCGCAATTCCGAAGATCACAGTTCCCAACAAAATCCCAAGGATAGTTCCAAAGCCACCAGTCAGAACGACCCCCCCAATCACTGCTGCAGCAATGGCCTCAAGTTCCTTTAGATTCCCTTTGGCCGTGTCCGCAGTGTTGACTTCAAAGACTTGGCAGGCAGCGAACATCGTGGCGCAAAAAGCTGTAAAGACGAATAGCGATATTTTCACACGATTTGTTGGAACCCCATTGGCCTGGGCAGCGCTGAGGTTACCTCCAGTAGAATAAATCCAGTTTCCTGCCTGAGTTTTACTGAGAACGATGTAGCAGAACAACGCCATAATAAGCCAAATCAACACGCAAGCATACAAGCCTGGAGCAAACTGGTTACCGAAATTGTTGACGTTCCAATCGACTGTGTAATAAAGCCAGTCAAAGAGTGGTTTTAGAATATCTCCGCCAAAAAACTCTGCGACTGGCCTTGCGGAGGGTAGGGTATCAATATAGGCCTTTGCAACGTCAAAATCGGTAACGGCTTTTGCTTTCACTTCGGGTACTTGTATACCTGCATCAATCTTAGCCTGAAGCATTTTCTGCATTGCTTCGTTCCCGGACTTGATCGCGTTATCTAGAGAGCGCTGCAGTGTTTGCAGCATCTTCTCTTCCTGCATGATCGTCTTTGTAGCAGCGACTTTTTCGTTAGTGTAGGTCAGTTGTTCTGTTAATTTGGTGATAGTGGACTCTGGGGCAGTTTTAAGCACTTCTAACAACTGTTCATTCGGTAAAGATTTAGCGGCCTCACGTTCCATTTCCCCATGGCCAGGTACATCAATAATACTTTTTATGTCTGGTAGATCTGTAACGGTTGTGGATCCAGCTGTCTGGTCCTCTCTTTTGTTGAAGGCACGATAGCTAACTTCGGTTACCCCACGAAGAAAGAAGAGCCCTCCAAGTGTCACAATAAAAGAAGATATCCCTGATTTAACGATGAACCACCCCTGAAACAAGCCAAAGGAAAGAGTTAAACAAAGAGTGATGAGTATCGCAGTCAAAGGGGAAACGTTTTGGATTTCAAGGAGACGAAAGCCTTCGATCGAAAAACCATCTGCAAATGATGGGTAAGGAATAATTACTGCGAAACCCCACTTGAGGATCATCGCCATACATCCACCTGCAAAGCCAATCATGGAGCCAACAGATAAATCGAATTCGCCAGAGATGATCAACATCCCAGCACCCAATGCTACAATTCCTAGTTGGGCAATTACTCGAAAATTGTTTCGGATTCCAAGGGCGTTGAATCCTTCTCCCGTGAAGGGATTAAGCGAGAATTGACCCTCCGGAATGGAGAAATAGCCCAGCATTCCAAACAGTAGAAGCATGACCCCAAGGGGCCCTATCTCAGGGCGTGCAAGCATGGTCTGAAATAAGTTCTTTTGCCTGTGCCGATCGGCTTCGTTCCTTTTCACAGTATTCGATTTCTCAGAGCTCATTTTGATCTTCAGATAAAAAAAAAGGACTACATCGCTGCAGTCCTTTTTTGATTTTAAATTCCTGATTTCAGCTTATCGGTCAATACCGGCCAGGGCTGAAACAGAAGAAGCATTGGATTTGTCAACAAATCCAGGGCCAGAAGGAATGT
>VMBT01001526.1_pt1 | contig 12282 bp, 6 predicted proteins | sample 4404301 | NCBI WGS metagenome assembly VMBT01 (sample SAMN12238535, study PRJNA552566) | marine metagenome | isolation source: Coastal seawater | place: USA: coastal Georgia, Sapelo Island | collected 2008-08/2009-08
TTTATTTCTCCCAAGAAATTGATAAAACATCAGACAAAGAAGTATTTATTGGAAAGATGATTCCAGGTAGAGGTGCTTGGCTTGAGTTTGATACAGATAAACGAGATACTCTTGGTGTTAGAGTTGATAGAAAAAGACGCCAACATATAACTGGTTTTTTAATGGCTCTTGATGTTATTGAAAATAAAGATCAAGCAATAGAGCTACTTGGCGATTATCCATCAGTTAGAAATACTATAGAAAGAGATCCAGATACAACAAGAGAAGCTGCATTAATTGATCTTTATAGAAAATTAAGACCTGGAGAACCTGCAACAGTTGAAGCTGCAAAAAGCTTGGTAAAGCAGATGTTCTATACGCCTAAACGTTATGATTTAACAAAAGTTGGTAGATATAAAGTTGAGCAAAAGCTTGGCAGAGAATATGGCGAAAAAGATGCTGAAACATACTCAACTGAAGTTGATGGAATGTTAAGAATTGAAGACATGATAGATTCTATAAAGTATGTTATTGCTTTACATGCTGGAGAAAAAAGTTTTGTTAACAATATTGGAAAAGAAATTCAAGTTAGATTAGATGATATTGATCATTTTGGTAATAGAAGAATTAGGACTGTTGGGGAGCTTGTCCAAAATCAAGTAAGAGTTGGGTTAAGTCGACTTGAAAGAGTAGTAAGAGAAAGAATGACAACTCAAGAACCAGAAGCTATTACTCCACAATCACTAATCAATATTCGACCAATTCAAGCTTCCCTTAAAGAATTTTTTGGAACAAGTCAATTAAGCCAATTTATGGACCAACCAAACCCTATAGCTGGTTTAACCCATAGAAGAAGACTTTCTGCATTAGGACCAGGCGGTCTCTCAAGAGAAAGAGCTGGATTCGAAGTAAGAGACGTTCATCCATCCCATTACGGAAGAATGTGTCCAATAGAAACTCCTGAAGGACCAAATATCGGTTTAATTGGTACTTTAGCTACGTATGGCCGAGTTAATAAATTTGGTTTTATTGAAACACCATATTGGAAAGTTGAAAACGGTATTGTTAAAACTAATAAGGCAGTATATTTAACTGCTGCTCAGGAAGACGAATACACTATTGCTCAAGCTAACGCTCCTCTGAAAGATGATGGTAGCTTCAAAAATAATAGAGTATTATGTAGACAAAATGGTGGAGATGTTGCATTCGTATCTGATAAAGAAATTGATTTTATGGATGTTAGTCCTAAACAAATTTGTTCAGTAACTACCGCATTAATTCCATTCTTAGAACATGATGATGCAAACAGAGCACTTATGGGTTCAAACATGCAACGTCAAGCAGTTCCGTTAGTAAAAACTGAAGCACCTTATGTTGGTACCGGTATGGAAGAGAATGTTGCAAGAGACTCTGGAGAAGCTTTAATTTCTTCAATTTCAGGAGAAGTGCAAGAAGTCACTGGTAATGAGATTGTTGTAAAAGAAGAAGGTACTAATAAGAAATTTACATATGAAGTTTTAAAATTTAAACGATCTAATCAAGCAACAAGCTGGAATCAAAAACCACTTGTAAAAGTTGGAACAAAAGTTAAGCCAGGAGATGTGTTAGCTGATGGTCCGAGCACTCAAGGTGGGGAATTAGCTCTTGGAAAAAACTTATTGGTTGGTTATATGCCATGGGACGGATACAACTTTGAAGACTCAATTGTTATATCTGAGAGGCTTGTTAAAGAAGATGTACTAACTTCTGTTCATATTGCAGAGCATGAAATTGAAGCAAGAGATACAAAATTGGGAGAAGAAGAGATTACTAGAGATATTCCTAATGTTGCGGAAGAAGTTTTGATGGATCTTGACGAAATGGGAATCGTAAGAATTGGAGCTGAAGTTTCTCCTGGAGATTATCTAGTTGGTAAAGTTACTCCAAAAGGTGAAACTGAACTAACACCTGAAGAAAGACTATTAAGGGCTATATTTGGTGAAAAAGCTAGAGAAGTAAGAGATACATCACTTAGAGTTCCTCATGGTGAAAGAGGAAAAGTAATCGATGTTCAAATTTTAAAGCGTGATGAAGGAGCAGATTTACCTCCTGGAGTTAATCAAAAGGTTCGAGTTTATGTTGCAATACAAAGAAAAATACAAGTAGGTGACAAGCTTTCTGGTAGACACGGCAATAAAGGTGTAATCTCTAAAATACTTCCTATAGAAGATATGCCATATATGGAAGACGGTACACCTCTAGATATTATGTTGTCTCCATTAGGTGTTCCAAGCCGAATGAATCTAGGTCAAATTTTGGAAACTCATCTTGGCTGGGCTTCAAATCAAGGTTGGAGAGAATATAAAGGTGATTCCAAAGCTGCTAAGGGAGCAAAACCAGGAACTTTAGTCTCAACGCCAGTGTTCGACGGTGCAGACGAAGATGAAATTCACGAAATTTTAAGAAATGTAAATCCAAATAGGGATGGTAATTTAATGATCGATGAAAATGGTAAAGCAACTTTATATGATGGAAGAACTGGTGAAGCGTTTGATTCAAAAATTACTGTTGGTTATGGATATATTTTGAAATTAATTCACTTAGTAGATGAAAAAATTCATGCAAGATCTACAGGGCCTTATTCTATGATTACTCAACAGCCATTAGGTGGAAAAGCTCAATTTGGTGGTCAAAGATTTGGTGAAATGGAAGTGTGGGCTCTAGAAGCTTATGGAGCTAGTTATGCTTTACAAGAATTACTCACAATTAAGTCAGATGATACTGTGGGTAGGGTAAAAGTATATGAATCAATAGTCAAAGGTGACAATATTCCAGAACCTGGAATTCCAGAATCTTTCAAAGTGCTTTTAAAAGAAATGCAAAGCTTATGCTTAAATGTTGAAATTCTATCTGCTGGTGAAGAAATATCTATGAAAGATATTAGTGATGAGTATGTTAAAACAGCAGAAACATTAGGAATTGATATGACACGACCAGAACAAGACGAAACTGAGGTTTAAAAATGGAAAAAATATTTGATGAATTAAGTATAAGTCTTGCAACTTCAGACCAAATGAGAAGCTGGTCTTTTGGTGAAGTAAAAAAACCAGAAACAATTAATTACAGAACATTAAAACCAGAAAAAGACGGTTTATTTGATGAAAGAATTTTTGGACCTACTAAAGACTGGGAATGTTCTTGTGGTAGATATAAAAGAATTCGTTATAGAGGCATAGTTTGTGAACGTTGCGGTGTTGAAGTTACCCGACGTGAAGTCAGAAGAGAAAGAATGGGGCACATTGAATTAGCAGCTCCAGTGACCCATATTTGGTACTTTAAAGGTGTCCCAAGCAGACTTGGATATTTTCTTGACATGTCTCCAAAAGAGTTAGAAAAAGTTATTTACTTTGCAGCCTATTTAGTTGTATCTGTTGATTCTAAAAAAAGAACTAAAGATTTAGCAGAACTTGAAGAAGCAGTTGTTGCTGAGGTAGAAATAGTTAATGAAGATTTTGAAGAGTGGGAACAAAAAAGAATTAAGCAATTGGAAACAGAAGTTAAAGCAATGGAGAATGCAAAAATTTCTGAACCAGAAATTCAAATTAGAAAAAAAGAAGTAGAGAAAGAAATAAAATCTAAAAAAGCTAAATCAGATGCTGAAATAAAAATAATTGAAGAAGCATTCTCTACTCTAAAAACATTAAAGCCAAAAACACTTATTGAGAATGACGTATTGTGGCGTGAAATGATTGATAAGTATGATGAATATTTTACTGGTGGAATGGGAGCAGAAGCTGTTCGTGATTTAGTTCAATTAGTCGATCTTAAATCAGAAATGGAGAAACTAGAAACAGACCTTGATTCAAAATCAGCACAAAGAAGACAACGAGCTATCCAACGAATGAAAGTTATTAAACCATTTGCTGATGGTAAAAATCCGCCAGAAGCAATGATTTTAGAAGTAATACCTGTTATTCCACCTGAATTGAGACCAATGGTCCAGCTTGACGGAGGTAGGTTTGCCACTTCAGACTTAAATGATTTATATAGACGTTTAATTAATAGAAATAATCGTTTAAAGAAACTTATAGAACTTGGTGCACCAGACATCATAATTAGTAATGAAAAAAGAATGTTGCAAGAATCTGTTGATGCACTTTTTGATAACGGAAGAAGAGGTCGCGCAGTAGCAGGGGCTGGGGGAAGGGGATTGAAGTCTCTTTCAGACATGTTAAAAGGTAAGCAAGGTAGATTTAGACAAAATCTTTTAGGTAAAAGAGTTGATTATTCTGCAAGATCAGTAATTGTTGTTGGACCTCATTTGCAATTACAACAATGTGGACTTCCAAAGATGATGGCACTAGAACTATTTAAACCCTTTGTTATGAAAAGATTAGTTGAATTGGGATTAGCTCAAAACATAAAATCTGCAAAAAGAATGGTTGAAAGATCAAGAGCACAAGTCTGGGATGTACTTGCAGAAGTAATTGAAGAACATCCAGTTTTATTAAACAGAGCTCCAACATTACATAGATTAGGAATCCAAGCTTTTGAACCAATTCTTGTTGAAGGAAAAGCTATTCAAGTCCACCCATTAGTTTGCGAAGCATTTAACGCAGACTTTGATGGAGATCAGATGGCTGTTCATGTACCATTGTCAGCAGAAGCACAAGCTGAAGCAAAAGTTTTAATGCTATCAACAAATAATGTTTTGTCTCCAGCTTCTGGCAACCCAATTGTATCTCCAAGTCAAGACATGGTGATTGGTCTTTATTATATAACTGAATGTCATGATGATTTAAGCTCAGCAAAATTTAACTTTGTTGATTTTAATGAAGCACAGATTGCTTATGAAGCTGGACATATTGGTTTACAAACACCAATTAATGTAAGAGTTGGTGATTTAGCTGGAAGTTCTGATATTCATGCAGAACTTTACAATAGATTTTCAGAGCTACTCACTGAAGCTCCAATAGATGGAAGTAAGCTAACTCAAACAACATTAGGAAGATTGCATTTTAACTCTATCATGCCAACCGATTTTCCATTTATCCAAGCTTCAGTAAGAAAACCTGAGATGAAAAAAATTATTTCAGAAGTAATTGAAAGATATAATAAAGCAGAAGTTCGAATTTTCTTAGATTCTATGAAGTCCGTAGGCTTTACCTTTGGAACTAAAGCTGGTTTAACAGTTGCAATGAATGATGTAAAAACCCCACCAAGTAAAAATCAAATTCTCGAAAAATATGAAGCTGAAGCTGAAAAAGTAGAAAAATTGTTTAAAGACGATGTTATAACTGAGAACGAAAGAAAACAAAAAATTATCGAAATATGGAACGAAGCTACTGATCAAGTGCAGTATGCAATGAGTGCTGAGTTAGAAGCAGAAAAATTTAATCCAGTTGATATGATGGTTAAGTCTGGAGCAAGAGGCAATATGATGCAAGTTAGACAGCTTGCAGGAATGAGAGGCTTGGTTGCAAACCCTAAAGGTGACATTATTGAAAGACCAATTAAAAGTAACTTCAGAGAGGGAATGTCAGTTCTTGAGTATTTTATATCAACTCACGGTGCAAGAAAAGGTTTAGCTGACACTGCATTGAGAACTGCTGACTCAGGCTACTTGACTAGAAGACTTGTTGATGTAGCTGCGGGCATAGTTGTTAAAGACTTAGGTGATGACAATATTGATTGGAAAGGTACTAAAAAACAAGTTGTAATTGATGGAAAATTAAGTAGATATTTACATTCAACCTTGTATGGAAGAGTTTTGTCAGAAGATGTTAAAGTTGATAAAAAAGTTGCGGAATTAGACAATGGTAAGAAACTTCTTAAAGGAACTTATATAGATGCGGAAGTATTAGATGGCATTGCAAAATCTGGTGCAGAAGAAGTTTATGTATTAACACCATTCAACTCTTTAAATCCTGATTCAATGGATCCTCTTTGCTATGGATTTAGTTTGGCAACTGGTAAACCTGTTGAAGTTGGTGAAGCAGTTGGTATAATTTCAGCTCAATCAATTGGTGAGCCTGGAACACAATTGACAATGAGAACATTCCACACTGGTGGTGTGGTTGGATTAGATATTACATCTGGTCTTCCTAGAATCGTTGAGCTTTTTGAAGCTCGTACTCCAAAAGGTAAAGCAGTGCTCTCCCCAATTTCTGGAAAAATCAAGTCAATAGATACAACTCCAGATGGTAATAAAACTTTAATTATCGCAAATGAGAAAGAAGAAATAGATGTATTGGTATTAAGAAGACAAACAATGCTTGTCTCTCAAGGCGATCCTGTAAAAGCTGGTCAATCAATTACTACAGGTCCAAAAGATCCTAAGGAAGTTTTAAAAATAAATGGTGTAAGAGCTTGTCAAGAATACCTGGTTAATGAGGTCCAAAAGACCTATAGAGATCAGGGAGTTGAAGTTCATGACAAGCATGTTGAAATGATAGTTCGACAAATGATCAGAAGAGTAAGGATAGTAAAATCTAATGATTCTGAATATTTACCAAATGAATTAGTCGATTCAACACAATTTAGAAAAACTAACCAAGCGTTAGTAAAAGAAGGAAAATTGCCTGCTGAAGGACGACCTGAGCTTATGGGTATCACTAAAGCTAGCCTTGCAACAGACTCATGGTTATCAGCAGCATCATTCCAAGAAACTACTAGAGTACTGACTGAAGCTGCTATGAAAAAGAGTAATGACTCACTTAGCGGTCTGAAGGAAAATGTTATTATTGGAACATTAATACCGGCAGGTACTGGTTCTAATGCATACCAAAAATTAACCCCTTCTTTGCCTGGTGCTCCTGAAGTTTCTGAACTTGGATTTATGTCAGTTAATACTGATGAAAATGACGAAGATGCACTTCCAAATCCAGCACAATGGCTAGCTATGTTAGGTGAAGAAAATAGTGAGGAGGATGAATAAAAACTTATAAATAATCGGTTGGTTTAAGTTTGAATTCATCATATACTTCAATTTCGGTAACCCAAATTACAAATATAGATTGGAATAAGTATGCCTACAACTCAACAGTTGGTTAGAAAAGGTAGAAAATCCAAGGTGTCTAAAGAGAAGACTCCTGGATTAAAAGGATCTCCACAAAGGAGAGGCGTTTGCACGCGTGTTTATACAGTAACGCCTAAAAAACCTAACTCTGCTTTGAGAAAAGTATGTAGAGTAAGACTATCAACTGGTACTGAAGTTACTGCTTACATTCCAGGTGAAGGGCATAATCTTCAAGAGCACTCAATAGTGCTTGTAAGAGGGGGAAGAGTTAAAGACTTACCTGGTGTGAGGTACAAAGTTATACGTGGAGCATTAGATACTGCCGGAGTTTCAGCCCGAAAACAAGCCAGGTCTAGGTATGGAAGTAAAAAAGGTTAAAAAAAATGCGTAGAGGACCATCAATCAAGAGAAAACCTGAACCAGATCCCATTTACAATAGTGTTTTGGTTTCTCAGATTATTAATCAAGTTTTATTAGATGGTAAAAAAGATTTAGCAAGTAGCATCGTTTACTCTGCATTATCTCTAGTTGAGAAACAAACAAAGTCAGATCCAATTACTACTTTAAAAAACGCATTTGAGAATATCCGTCCACAAATAGAAACAAAATCAAGACGTGTTGGAGGTACAAACTATCAAGTGCCGATGGAGGTTCCTCAGAGGAGAAGTACAACTCTTGCAATACGTTGGTTGGTCAATTCTTCAAGAAAACGTGGAGAAAATACTATGCAAGAAAGATTAGGTAGAGAAATCATCGATGCTAGTAATAAAACTGGTGCATCAGTAAAAAAACGTGAAGATGTCCACAAAATGGCTGAATCTAATAGAGCTTTTGCTCACTATAGGTGGTAACAATGGCTAGAGAAGTAAGTTTAAAAAATTTAAGAAACATCGGAATTATGGCACATATTGATGCTGGGAAAACTACATTGACTGAAAGAGTTTTATATTATACAGGTAAAACATACAAAATTGGAGAAGTTCATGATGGAGCAGCTGTTATGGATTGGATGGAACAGGAACAAGAAAGAGGTATTACAATTACATCCGCAGCTACTACATGTTCTTGGAATAAACACACTATTAATATTATTGACACACCTGGTCACGTAGATTTTACTGTTGAAGTTGAAAGATCGCTAAGGGTTCTTGATGGTGCTGTTGCAGTTTTTGATGGTGTAGCTGGTGTCGAACCTCAATCTGAAACTGTCTGGAGGCAAGCTGATAAATATAATGTTCCAAGAATTTGTTTTATCAACAAGCTTGATAGAACTGGAGCAGATTTTAATGCTGACGTACAGTCAATTATTGATAGACTAGAAGCAACTCCAGCGGTTTTACATATTCCTATCGGTTCAGAAGCAAACTTTGTGGGTGTTATAGATTTAGTAGAAATGAAAGCACACACTTGGAGCAAAGATGATGGTTCAGAATGGGATATTACCGATATTCCTGAAGACAAACTTGAAGAAGCACAATCAAAAAGACAACAATTATTAGATATTGTTGCTGAAGCAGATGATGATGTGCTTGAAAAATATTTTTCAGATGAAGAACTGTCAGTAGATGATATTAAGAAAGCAATTAGAAAAGGTACATTGAATGGAATGTTTGTTCCTGTACTTGCAGGAAGTGCATTTAAAAATAAAGGTGTTCAGTTATTACTTAATGCTGTAGTAGATTATCTTCCATCACCTTTGGATATTGAACCAGTCACAGGTTTCAAACCTGGTGATGAAGAAAATGAGTTAGTTAGAAATCATAGTGATGAGGATCCATTTTCAGCTTTAGCTTTCAAGGTAGTTAGCGACCCACATGTTGGTAAATTAACTTATTTTAGAGTCTATTCGGGAACTCTTAAAAAAGGTGACAAAGTTGTTAATACAAGCACAGGAAAAGATGAAAGGCTTGGAAGAATTTTGAGAATGCATGCAAACACTAGAGAAGATATAGATTTTATCTGTACCGGTGATATTGTTGCAGGAGTTGGTTTGAAAAATGCAAAAACTGGAGATACTTTATCAGACCCATCAAAATTAATACAGCTAGAATCTATGACATTCCCAGAACCAGTTATATCTGTAGCAATAGAACCTAAATCTAAAGCAGATGAAGAAAAGTTATCAGAAGGTTTACAAAAACTTGCTGAAGAAGATCCAACTTTTAGGGTTAATTCTGATGAAGAAACTGGTCAAACAATAATTTCAGGTATGGGTGAACTACATCTTGATATTCTTGTGGATCGATTAAGAAGAGAATTTAAAGTTGAAGCAAATATTGGAAAGCCTCAGGTTGCATATAGAGAAGCACTTAAGTCAAAAACTAATGTTGAAGCAAAGTATATTAGACAGAGTGGTGGTAGAGGTCAATATGGTCATGTTGTTATGGAACTTGAACCAATACAAGACGGATACGAATTTGTTGACATGATAAAAAGTGGAAGAATACCTAAAGAATATATTCCATCAGTCAATGCTGGTGTTGCTGCAGCAATGGAATCAGGAGTGCTTGCTGGGTATCCATTAGTAAATATTAAAGCCACTTTATTAGATGGTACCTATCATGACGTAGACTCATCTGAAATGGCATTTAAAATTGCTGGATCAATGGCTTTAAAAGATGGAGCTAAAAAAGCTGGTGTTAAACTTCTAGAACCAGTAATGAAAGTGGAGGTTGTAACTCCAGAAGATTTCATGGGAGATGTTGTCGGAGATCTTTCTTCAAGAAGAGGAAAGATCGCTGAAATGGGACAAAGAGGATCTGCAAAGGTAGTAAATGCTACTGTTCCATTATCAGAGATGTTCGGTTACGCAACAGATTTGCGTTCTAGAACACAAGGCCGTGCAACATTTACGATGCAGTTTGATAGTTATGAAGATGTACCAGATTCTATAACTAAAGAAATTACTGCAAGTATTCGTGGAGTAGAGGTTGAAGTTTAAATCTTTACAGATTTAGATTTTAAAAAAAAGGAGAAATAAATATGTCAAAAGAAAAATTTGACCGTAGTAAGCCTCATGTGAACATTGGTACAATGGGACACATTGACCATGGTAAAACCACATTGACGGCCGCTATAACTAAAGTTTTAGCAGAATCCGGCGGAGGAAAAGCTACAGCTTTTGAAGATATCGATAAAGCACCAGAAGAAAGAGAAAGAGGAATCACAATTCAAATTGCTCACGTTGAGTATGAAACTGCAAACAGACATTATGCTCACGTTGATATGCCTGGACACGCTGACTATGTAAAAAATATGATTACTGGAGCAGCTCAGGTTGATGGAGCAATTCTAGTTGTTTCTGCAGCAGATGGTCCTATGCCTCAAACAAGAGAGCATGTACTGTTAGCAAGACAAGTTGGTGTTCCAGCAATTGCTGTTTTCTTAAACAAAGTAGATCAAGTTGATGATCCAGAATTACTAGATTTAGTAGAAATGGAAGTCAGAGAACTTTTAAATGAGTACGACTTTCCTGGAGATGACGTTCCAGTTGTAAAAGGTTCTGCACTAGCTGCACTTGAAGGCAAAGAAGATGGAGTAAAATCAGTTCTTGAACTCATGGAAGCAGTTGATGGTTATATTGAAGAGCCAACAAGAGTTGTAGATAAACCTTTCTTAATGCCAGTAGAAGATGTATTTTCAATTACAGGTAGAGGTACTGTTGTTACTGGAAGAATTGAACAAGGAATTGTAAATGTTAACGACGAAGTAGAGATTGTTGGAATAAGGGAAACTTCCAAATCAGTTTGTACCGGAGTTGAAATGTTTAGAAAGCTTCTTGATGAAGGTAGAGCTGGTGATAATGTTGGATTATTACTTCGTGGTGTAGACAAAGAAGATGTAGAAAGAGGTCAAGTAATTGCTAAACCTGGATCTATCACACCACATACTAAATTTGAAGCTGAAGTCTATGTATTAACAAAAGAAGAAGGTGGAAGACACAACCCATTCTTCAAAGGTTATAGACCTCAGTTCTACTTTAGAACAACTGATGTCACTGGTGAGGTAAGTCTTGCAGAAGGAACCGAAATGGTTATGCCTGGAGACAATGTATCAATTACTGTTGAACTTATTGCACCTATCGCAATGGAAGAAGGTGTAAAGTTTGCTATCAGAGAAGGTGGTAGAACAGTAGGAGCTGGACAGGTAACTAAAGTTATTGAGTAATAAAAATTAACCGGGAGTAGAATTTATACTCCCGGTTTTTTTGAGGAAAAAATGGCAAAAAAGCAGCAAATTAGAATAAAACTAAAAGCTTACGACAATTATGTTGTTGACGAGTCTGCGCGAAAAATTGCTGAAACAGTTCTAAAAACTCAAGCAAAAGTAAAAGGCCCAATACCTTTGCCTACACAAATACATAGATATTGTGTGATTAGATCGCCTCATGTAGATAAAAAATCTAGAGAACATTTCGAAATGAGAATTCATAAAAGATTAATAGATATAGTTGAACCAACACCAAAAACAGTTGACTCATTAATGAGATTAGATTTACCTGCTGGTGTAGAAGTTGAAATTAAATTATGAGCGCATTAATAGCTAAAAAAATTGGCATGACTCAGATTTTTGATGAAAACTCAAATGCATTAGGTGTAACAGTTTTAAGCATCGGTGACTGCAGGGTTGTTCAAATTAAAAAGAATGAAGTAGATGGATATTCTTCTGCTCAATTAACTTTGGGTACCAAAAAAAATCCCTCAAAACCACTTCAGAGTCATTTTAAAAAACATAATACTGAACCTGGTGAAGTAATTATGGAAGTACAAATTGATGAGAATTTTGACTACAAACCAGGAACCGTATTAAACGTCAAAGATTTTTTTGAAGTTGGCCAAAAAGTAGATATAACTGGTATTTCAAAAGGTAAAGGTTTTGCAGGTGTAATGAAACGACATAATCATTCTGGTCAAGGTGCAAGCCATGGTGTTCATAAAGTCCACAGAGGTGGAGGTTCAATAGGTAATGCTTCTTTTCCTGGTCATGTTTTTAAAGGTCAAAAAATGCCAGGTAGGATGGGAAATCATAGAAGAACAGTTCAGTCAGTAACAGTTGTAGGAATAAATGAAGAAGAAAATTATATCTTAGTTAATGGATCAGTTCCTGGTAATAAGGGAAATATTGTTAAAATCCAATCTGCAGTTAAGGTTTCAAAATGACAGTAAAACTAGATACTATTAATTTTTCTGAAAATAAAGTTTCAAAAAAGCAATATGATTTTGAACAATTGGAAGATATTAACATTGGTCTTATCCATCAAGTTGTGAAAGGTAGTAGAACAAATCATAGAAATAATACCGCTTCTG
>VMBT01001531.1_pt1 | contig 12276 bp, 13 predicted proteins | sample 4404301 | NCBI WGS metagenome assembly VMBT01 (sample SAMN12238535, study PRJNA552566) | marine metagenome | isolation source: Coastal seawater | place: USA: coastal Georgia, Sapelo Island | collected 2008-08/2009-08
CACTGGCGTTGCCATCCACCACCAGCTCCTGCAGGGTGTGGGGATGGGACTGCTCGCCGCCCAGGCCCGTCACGTCCGCTAGACGAATGCAGAGCTGGGTCGCACCGGCCTTCTGGGCGCTCTTGCGATCCGCCGCGCTGATGGACCAGAAGCAGTAGGCCCATTGGGGATCACGGGGTAGAAACACCACGTGGGTGGAAGCGTCCTGGACACCCTCGACAACCTCGATGGAGTCGCTGGAAGGCGGAGCGATCCCAGGAACCGTCTCCTTAATCTTTTCTTTGATCCCCGAGGGAATCAGGTCGCGGATCCAGGCGAAGGGACGCTGGTTGCTGCTCTTGGCGTTGGAGTTGCTTTGCGTCACAGTTCTGCCCTGGATGGCGACGGCTCCTATCGTCACCGACTTACCTCGGCCAGCAGCGGCTCTGTCAGCGGATCGCTACGACAGGCGACAGCCTCACTCAGCCAGCAACTGCTCGCGCGCCTGGGCCAAGGCCTGCTTGGCATCTTGGTTGAGCTCGGGATAGCGCAGATCCAGGCCATCCAAACGCTCAATCACCGCCGCTGCGACCACCAAACGGGTGAACCACTTGTGATCAGCCGGCACGACAAACCACGGCGCATGGGCTGTGGCGGTCTCGCGAATCATCTCCTCATAGGCCTGGCTGTAGTCCTCCCAGAACCCCCTCTCGCGGATATCGGCCGCTGAAAACTTCCAGTTCTTCTCGGGACGCTCCAAACGCTGCAGAAAACGGCGCTTTTGCTCCTCTTTGGAGAGGTGCAAGAAAAACTTCAGAACCACCACCCCATTGCGGCTGAGATAGCGCTCGTAGTGGCGAATGTCCTCGAAACGCTGTTTCCAGAGCTTTGGCCCGACCAAATCAGGCGGCAAGGACTGCTTGGCCAACAGCTCCGGATGGACCCGCACCACCAGGGTCTCCTCGTAGTAACTGCGGTTAAAAATCCCGATGCGCCCGCGCTCCGGCAGGGCTTGATTGGCGCGCCAGAGGTAGTCGTGATCAAGGTCCAGCGCGGAGGGGGCTTTAAAGGAGGTCACCTGGCAGCCCTGGGGATTCACCCCGCTCATCACATGTTTGATCGTTCCGTCCTTGCCCGCGGCGTCCATCGCTTGAAAGATCAGCAGCACCGCCCACTTGTTCTGGGCATAAAGACGCTGCTGCAGCTCCGAGAGCATCTGAACGCCCTGCTCGAGTGCCTCTCGGGCCGCCTTCTTGTCGGAGGGCAGCTCCAGGGTGTCGCCCGGATCGATCCGATCCAGTCGAAATCCATCCCCGCTGTCGATTCGATAGGGCCTGGTGAGGTGATGGCACTGCTGAAGCACCTGGCTCAGTTCCCTCTCCATCGGCAGCCTCAGAACCGCAATCGCCTGAAGTCACCCTGACCACCACAGGAGGCAATGTCAGCCCTGACAGCCGCTGAGCCGACTGCACAACTGGTTTTTCTCTGAAGAGAGAAAAAGAAATCCCCCTAGGACAGCCCGATCTCACGAGATAGTCCCATGGGTCGCAGGCTTGGTCAGCTGCTGGGTGGCTGCGTTCTCGCCGCAACCCTGGCACCATCCGCCGCGGCCCAAGAACTGGCCATTGCCGAGCCGGAAGCTCCGGCCCCAAGGCTGACGTTTGAGCGCACCAACCGCCGCCTCCCCCGCACAGGGGATCCGATCTGGGACCTGAAACTCGAGATCCCGGGACAACCGGTGCGGCATTTCGAAGCCGTCAGCGGACGGGCGGAATACCAAGGCGCCAACCGGCACCAACTGGGTAGCCAGGCGCCCCTCCCGCCAGGGACCTATTCGATCGGCGCAGTCGAACCATTGGGCCATGAGTATCCGCGGGAGCTCGGCCCCGTCTGGATCGGCCTCGAGCCCCTCTTCAGCACGGGCCGCCGCGTTTTAGGAATCCACCTGGACCCCAGTGCAGGCCGCAACTGGAACAGCGGAACCGGCGGTTGCATCGGCCTGATCCACAGGGACGAGATGTTGAGCCTGGCCGAGCTGGTCCGCCGCAGTGCAGCCCAGACCCTGATCGTCAGCAACTAAGCAGAAGCACCCGCTGCCAACCGCCCAGGTCCTGGCTAGAGCAGAAGTACCGCCGAGGTGGAACAGCGGCCATCAGCGCTCCACTGGTTCATGCCGGCGGCATGGTCTACCTGCATGGGTTGCACCATTCCTCACACCCCCCGACCCCGCCCTCGGCGGGGTTTTTTGTGGGCAAGCTCCAGTCACAAAAAAGCCCCCTCATGCCGAGGGGGCTTGCCGTGGTGTGAGGTTGGAATGGAATGTTTCCAAGCGCCGTTCTAGGGAAGCGAATGTCCCAGAGCCTGTGCGGTTGAACAACTGGTTACAAAGAACTGGCACTGTGCCAGTCCTCTGGCGACGGTTGGTGCGTGTGAGGAGTGGATTCGCCTCAAAGGTGGAAACAAGGTCACACCCTTGAAGCGAATCCCGAAAAGCCCTGCCTTTGGCGGGGCTTTTTTTTGCCTAGGCGGCCATCAGTTCCCGCTTGAGCAGGACTGCTCCGTTGGAGAGCAACAGGCGGTGGCGCTGGACCTCCTCATCGAGGGGGACAACAACGCTCTGGGCCCCGCCATTGGTCCAATAGTGGAGCTTCACCTGAGGCGTGGTGGATGACGTGGGGATCTCGATCGAACCCGTCATGCGGCGACGAATGGCTCCTCCAATTGAGCCGTATCCGATGGGGGGGGTGACGTAGTCAGCGTTACGTCCCGCTCGCTCGGTTAAGCCGCCGAGGGATCGTCCCCGACAAGCGGTGTGACCGTTCGGTTAAGGGCCGTGCCTGCGGGATTGGGCAGTTCAGCAAAGGAATCACGCCATTGCTGCACCCAGAGCTGCTGACTGCGCTCGTACAGCGCCATCAGGGAGTCGACGGCGCGCTCTTCAAAATCCACCCGCAGATCCAACAGCGGGAAAGCCGCCTCACCGCTGACCTGCAGGGCAGCCGAGGTCGCATGGGGGGAGCGCAGATCACCGCCTGCCTCCTCACCGGCGCGAAGGGCGCTCAGCAGGCGACGCCCCAATTTCCAGGAGGGATCACTCAACAGAAAGGCCTCCTCCATCGCCAGCAGCACGGCCTCACCAGCGAGAAAGTTGCCCGCGACCGCCAGATCCGGATGGCAGCGATGGCTGGCGTAGGGACCGCATTCAGAGCCCGTCCAGCCCGCCGTACGGCCGCAGGCATCAATCAGGTGCAGCTGACGGTGCTCCATCTGCGGGTCATCCCGCAACAGGCTGGCCAGGACGGTTTCCGCATCCCGGTTCTGCTCCATGCGCTCGAGACCGCAAATCCCCAGATAGGGGTTCGTGTGGGCCTGGGTCGCGACGGCCCCAACCCCTGAGCGGATATGGGGAACCGTTGATCCGACGGCGAGGTGACAGGTGGCCACGGCCACGCCAAAGCGCCCGTTGGAGGGATCCCGCGCCAGGATTGAGAAGGTCATCCCGAGAGCTGGGCATCCAGGCGCAGGAAGGCCTCCAGCAGGACCGACGTTCCAGCAACACACTGCTCGAGGCTCGTGTATTCGGCCGCGGAATGGCTCAGGCCCCGATGGCTCGGGACAAAGACCATGCCCATCGGCCAACGGCGGCCCAATTCCTGGGCGTCATGGCTGGCGCGACTGGGGAGGGCGCTGTGGGAGAAGCCCAAGGCCGAGGCCGAGGCGGCGATCGCCTCCATCAGCAGCGGTGCAGCCGGGGTCGGATCCACAGAGAACTGGGGCTCCATCGTCACGCTGCAACCACTGGCCTCAGCAATAGACGCCAGGCGTTCCTCGAGCTGCGCACTCAGGGAGGCCAAGACCTCGGGGTCCAGATCGCGCAGATCGACGCTGCACTGAACCTCCCCGGGAACGACGTTGGCGGCATTCGGCCAGACCTCAAATCTGCCGACCGTGGCCACCGGATCACCGGGGTGTTCCAGGGCCAAGGCCTGAACCGCCATGACCACCTGCGCGGCAGCGACCAGGGCATCCTGCCGCTGATCCATCGGCGTCGTGCCGGCGTGGTTCGCCTGCCCGCAAACGCGGATCGTGAAACGGCGCTGGCCGACCACCCCTTGAACGACACCAATGCTGTCGCCGCGTTGCTCCAGGACAGCACCCTGCTCCACGTGGAGCTCGAGAAAAGCAGCAATGGCGTCATCGCTGCGGGCCGCAGTGGTCAGGCGCTCCCAGTCCCCACCGAGGCGAGCCAGGTTCCGCTCAATCGGATCACCGTTACTGGTGGTGTAATCGCTGGGGTCGCCGCTGGCCGTTCCGGCCATCCCTTTGCAGCCCACCATCGTGGACTCCTCATCGGCAAAGACGATCAGCTCAAAGGGGTGCCGCAGCTGAAGCGAGGCATCCTTCAGGCAGCGGACCAGTTCCAGTCCTGCCAAAACACCCAGGGTGCCGTCGTAGCGGCCACCGGTTGGAACGGTGTCCAGGTGCGAGCCGGTCACCAGCGCGGGGAGATTGGGTTCTGAGCCCTCCAGGCGGCCAATCAGGTTGCCGGCGGCATCGATGCGCAGGCTCATCCCGGCATCGATCAGCCATTCACTCAGACGTTCGCGGCCCTGGCGGTCCTCGGCGCTGAAGCCACGCCGGCAGATCGAACCATCCGGCTGAAGACCGACTTCGGCCATGGCCTCCAGGGAGGCCAGAAGGCGCACGGCGTTGACCGAAGGTCTTTTCAGTTGTGCGGTGGGCGCGAGGGTTTGGGAGCCCGGGGCAGAGAGAACCAACCGCAGACCTGCATGTTCAAAAGAGCCTCCCCACCATCCGCTAGGTGGGCGAAGTGCTGCGTAACGGTTGCGACCGTTTAGGCCGCAGCGGCCGGGTGCCAGCCGAGGGCATCGGCCTTGGCCCGGGCCTGGGCCGGCAGATCCGCGGCAATGAACATGCGGTGCAACATCTGCACCCCGAGCAGGTGGTTGATCATGGCGTCCATCTGAACGCGGTCCGCATCGGTCGTGGCCGGGTCGTCATGGCGGGCGAAGAGGGCCCGAACCCCCTCGACGCTCAGGAGTCCAGCCGCCTCGATCGCCTCATCACTCAGGTAGTCATCGGCCAGCTGCTTCATCTGCTCCCACTTCTCGGGCTCGGTGTGGGCCGGCGGGGCCATGAAGGCAAATTTTTCGCGCTTGTAGAGAACCTCAGGCAGAAGGCCCGCCATGGCCTCACGCAGGACGTACTTCTCGGTCTTGCCCTTGATCCGCAGCTCAGGCGGGACCTGAACCGCCGCCGCCGCGAGGTGGTGATCCAAGAAGGCCGGCCGCGCCTCCATGGAGTTGGCCATGTCCACCCGGTCACCGCCCCAGGTGAGGATCTGGCCCTCCAGCATCGTCTTGATCCAGACGTATTGGGCCTTATCGAGGGCGTGGCGCCCCTCCAGCTGATCGGGATCCAGGGTCTTGGCGATGGCCTGGCCCGGTGAATAGTCCGAGAGGGCCGAGCGATGGGACTCCGCGAGCAGGGCCGGCACCAACGGCGCACAGGCCAACCAGGGCTGGAGGCAACTGGGGGTGAAGCCCACGACCGCATCGAGATCAGGGTCATCCACTTGATCCGCCGCCAACATCGCCCCCTGCACCAAGGCATTGGATTGCTGCAGCAGGTCTTCCCAGGCCTTGCGCTCCGGCTCGGGCAGATCCTGCAGACCGTGCAGGAACATGTCGCGGCGGAAGGCGGGATAGCCACCGAAGAGCTCATCGGAGCCCTCCCCGGTCATCACCACCTTGTAGTTGACGCTGTTGACGTGGCGGCTCATCAAGAACTTGGCCACCGCCAGGGTGTTGTAGATCGTGCGCTCGGTGTGCCAGAGGGTGCGCTCCATCCAGCCGTAGAGCTCCTTGCCCGAGAGACGCATGACGTCCTGTTCGGCGGCTGTGGCCTCGGCCATCTCCTGGGCGATGGGCGACTCGTCGTAGCGCGCGTCATCAAAGCCAATGGTGAAGGCCTTCACCGGGCTCTGGCTGACGGCAGCGGCCAGCCCCAAGATCGAGCAGCTATCAATGCCTCCGGAGAGGTAGCAACCAACCGGAACATCGGCGACCATCCGCAGCTCCACCGCTTCCAGCAGGGCGGCACGGATCGCCTCAATGTGGTCGGCCTCACTCCTGCTGCTGTCCCGCTCGCCCTGGCGCGGGAAGTCCATGTCCCAGTACTTCCAGGTCTCCACCTCCAGGTTGCCGTTGCGCCGGCGAACACTGATGCCATGGCCAGGCGGCACCTGATGGATGCCCGCGAAGGCCGTGGTCCCGGGGACCATGGTTTGCATCAACTGGTGGAAGAGCCCCTCGGAGGTGAAGCGCCGCTCGACCGCCGGATGGGCAAACAGGACCTTGAGTTCCGAGCCAAAGACCAAGCCCTGGGGGGTAATCGTCCAGTACTGGGGTTTGATGCCGAAGCGATCCCGGACCAGGTGCAACACATCGCCGGCCTCGTCGTAGATCGCGAAGGCGAACTCACCGCGCAACTGCGGCAGCGTCGCCCCTAAACCCTGCTGTTGATAGAGACGCAGCAGGATCTCGGAATCGCTCTTGCTGCTGAAGCGAACGCCGCGGGCCGTCAGATCGGCGCGGATCCGCTGAAAGTCATAGAACTCGCCGTTGTGGGCCATCAGGACCCGGGCGCCGGACCCCGCCTCTGCGCTCAGGAAGGGTTGACGGGCTCTGGTCTCGTTCAGATCAATGATCGAGAGACGGGCGTGACAGAAGCCCACGCCGGCTTCATCGAGCGTGCGGTAGCCAAAACCGTCTGGACCGCGATGCTCCTGGATCGCAGCCATGTTGACCAAGAGCTGCGGATCAACGGGCTGATCCGCCCTGGTGCTGAAGACCCCACCAATTCCACACATCCGTTCGTCCTCCTCAGATCACATCCATGACTCGGTTGGTGCGGTCCACCATGCAGGTCAACAGAGCCATGCGCAGGAAGACCGCACCACGGGCCTGACTGAAGTACCAGTTGTGGGGGGTGTCATCGAGGCAGGTGCTCAGTTCCGGCCCACGGGCCAGGGGATGCAACACGATGGCGTCCGGCTTGTAGGGCAGGTCCCGCGTCAGCCGAAAGCTGTTGCCGTGGACCTCATAGCTATCGCCCACCCAAGCAATGGCGTTGATGTAGATGACATCCAGACCGGGGATCTCGCCCTGCAGGTCTCCGGTGCAGCGCACCTTCAGCCCCGCCTGCTGCAACTCCTCCAGCTGACCGGGATCAAAGAGATCCTCGCTGGCGTCATTGGCCGGGTCATGGATGAGGACCAACTCCTCCACCATCTGCGGGAATTTGGCCAGGATCCGCAGCAGCGAACGAACCGTGCGCATGCGGCTGGGGATGCCAACGATGCCGATGCGAGCCCGCTGATCCTCGGGAACCTCAGGGGCCGCCAAGGCGGGACGCCACTTGAGGATCGTGTAGAGATCGGCCATCGCCTGGGTGGGATGTTCATCGATGCCATTGCCGGCGTTGATGATCGGAATCCGCAGGGTGTCGGTCATCGAATAGATGGCCTGGGAGTCGGTATCCCGCAGAACGATGCAGTCGCCGTAGTTGTTGAACATGTGGGCGACGTCTTCCAGCGACTCCCCCTTGGCCAGGCCCGTTGTGGCGCGGTCGGTGATGTTGATCGAATCGCCGCCCAGACGGTGCCACGCGCTGTCAAAGGACAGACGTGTGCGGGTGCTGGGCTCGTAGAAGGCGTTGATCAAGATCTTTCCCTTCAACGGCGTGTTGTGGGCCGTGTAGCGATCGGGGTTGCTCTCAAACTTCGCCGCCAGGCGAAACAACTGCAGCAGGGTCTCGGGCCGGAAGGGCTGGATCGAGATGACGTGCTGACCCACCAACTCCTGCAGCGCCTCGCCGTCCTCTTGAATCGCCCCCAACAGGGCCTGGGGAGAGGCTGCGCCAAAGACATCCGGCCCCATCGGTTCAAAACGCACGGGTGCGTCAGCGCCGGTACTCGTCGTGACGGAGTGGAGTGCAGTCATAGCGATTAGGGGACCCAGGCCCACTGCTGCAGAACGCTGCGGCGGTTTTGGTCGCACTGAGTCTCAAACCAAAATCCACCCTGCCACATCACTTTCTCCAGTTTCAAGCTGCTTAAAACGGGGCAGTTTTGCGTAGCAACGGATACACAAATTCCGCTTCTCTTGTCCTGGTGCATGCAAACAAAAGCCTTACCAGACATCGCCGCGCCTCCATTCGTTCCACCAAATCAGCAGAAGAACCAGCACAGAAAGCGCCAACCCCGCCACACTTCCGTAAATCACCAGGCGCAACAGCGGTAGATCCACCAGCCAGCGCGGGGAGTCCGTCGACTGCGCCGCTCGGGCGGCGGGCAAGGCCACAGCGAGGCCTGCCGCAGCAAGGGCAACACGGGTTTTGAGCGACCAACGTTTCATCCCTATCCCTCCTTCAGGGTCAACCAGTTGAAACGCTCCGGCTGGAGCTGGGTACCGACGGCCATGACCACTGCGGACACCGCCGCAGACAGCAGAGCTGCGCAGTAGGGCGCGATCAGGACATAGGCGCCTAAGCCGACGGCGCTGCCTGAGACCATCGCCGCAATCGCCGCCCAACGGTTGGCGCTAGGCCAGTAGAGCCCATAGGCCACCGGCCAAATCGTGGACGCCACCAGGGCACCGGTGAAGAACAGCACAGAGGCCAGAGAGTCGAGCCGCGGCCAGGAGAGCAGCAGGGTCAACAGCCCCAAACCCAGCACCACCAAGCGGGTGGCCTGCCGCAACTGGGCATCACTCAAGTTGGGGTTCAGCAACTTGAAGACCACGTCCTCCGCCACCAAATCCGCCGTCGACGCCAAGAGGGAATCCAGGGTGGAGGTCAGGGAGGCAAAAACCACCACAAACACCAGCGCCGCACCACCGGCGCCCAACAGCTGCGAGGCCACCACCGGGAAAAGCATGTTCACCTGGGGCAGCTCCACCGCCTGAGCGAGCGCCACCAGGCCGATCGAACCGGTCACCAGCGGCACCGTCATCCAGGCCAAACCGCCCAGCACAAACGAGGCAAACACCACGGAGGCGCGGCTGGAGAAGACCCGTGACCACCAGATGTTGTTGTGAAACACCTCTCCCATGGAGAAGAGGGCGGAGTTCCAAGCAATCAACAAGCCAGCGGGCAACAGCAAATTCAGGCGCTCTGGATGCTGCGCCGCCAGTTCCCGGTGGAGCTCCTGCACCGGGAACTGCTGCAGGGCAAGAACAGCGACCAACACCAGCAAGCCCATGATCAGCAGGGACTGAATGAAGTCCGTTCCCACCACGGCGCGCATGCCGCCATAGAGGGTGTAGATCGTGGAGACACCGATGACGACAACCATCCCGAGCCGATAGTCGAAGCCGGAGAGGGCCTCCAGCAGGATCCCGGCCCCCATCGCCTGGGTCACCAGGAAGCCCAGGGTGTAGATCGCCGTGATCACCATGAAGACCCACCAGGCGGCTCGGCCATAGCGCAGGCGGATGAAGTCGCCGCTGGTGCGCCCCTTGGGCATCAGCGTTTTGATCCGCAGAGCCAAGGGTGCAAACAGGACCAGGCCCAGGCCGGCCAGGGCATAGCTGAACATCCCCCACAGGCCGTTGCGATAGCCGAACTCAGGCGCCAGCAAGGTGGTGTTTCCGGTCACCCAGGACGCCATCAAGGTGGCTGTGCTCAGGGCCAAACCGATGTTGCGGCCGGCCAGCATGTAGTCATCGGCATCGCCAGAACCCCGGCGTCCCCAGGAGACCCCAAGGGCGATCCAAAGGACCGAAAAAATCACCACCAGGGCCCAGGCGATCCCGGGGGCCAAGAAGGGTTGAACAGCCAGCAGGGGAACAAACGCCATGACTTAGCCCTCCCCCCAGGGATCCCGGCCACGCCAGTGCAGATGGCCCTGAATCACCATCACGGTGGTCGCCAAGGTGACGACACCGCCCACCACAAAGATCAAGACAGCGCCCGCGAACGAATCCATCAGACCTCTGCAGCTGGCTTGCGGAAGCGCATTAGCCCCCAACTCAGGCGCCCCTGCTGCCCTCCTTCAATCCAGTGCCCCAGGCCCGCGGCCATGCGCTGGAGGTATTCCGGGCTGATCTTGGCCTGCAGCTCCTGCTCCCGTCGCGTGAGCTCCTCGCGAACACGGCTGTAATGGCGAACCAGCATCGCCGTCTGGTCCTGCCAGACCTCCCGCACGAGTCCGGCCTGGCCCGCCCACTGCTGATAGCGATCCGGTGACCCGAGGTCCGGGAGATGAATGCGATCAAGAATGGCCGTGAGGGAGGCGGCCTCCACCCCATCGGCGGCCATCGGGTCGGTCAAGACCATGACCCCGCCGGGCTTCAACAGCCGCGCGGCCTCTTGAAGAACTTTCTGCCGGTCGCCTGAGTGAAGGATGGCGTCCTGGCTCCAGACCACATCGGCACAACCGGCCGGAAGCGGAACGTCCTCAAAGGAGGCGTCATGCACCTGGATTTGCCCTTGCAATCCAGCGCGTTCATTGAGCTGGCAATGGCGAGCGTTCTCAACGGCTGAAATATTGATCGCCTCAACGCGGGCCCCGAACTCCTTGGCGAGGCGGCGGGCGGCACCGCCGTAGCCCGAACCCAAATCAACAACCGTCGCCCCAGGGGGGAGCGTGCCGATTAATTCGATTAAGGCATTGACCGTGCGCTGACTGGCAGGAGCGATGGCCTCAGCATCGGAGTCATAGAGACCGATGTGAATGTCTTCGCCACCCCAGACCTCTTCGTAGAAGCGATCAGCATCGACGCTGTCGTAGTAGTCCGAGGCCGTGCGCTCAGCAACTGAGAACTGGGACTGAGTCATGACTAGATCACCGTTGTATCGCCATCAACCTCATAGGCCTTATGGGCCACATGGGCATAAAAGTCAGGATCATCCTTGCCGCGCTGGTAATCGCCGTAACTGGTGATTTTCTGAAAACCCACCTCGCGCATTAAGCGACGCACATAGCCATAGCGAAGCGGGAACATGTTGAGGTGGAACGTACTGCCATCACTGAAGGCATAGCGGAAGCGAGCAAGACCCTCATCCACACAGTCGGGGCTGACCGAGACATCCTCTCCGCAATAGACCGTCCCCTTCCCCTGCTTCACGGCAGCACCACCTTCAAGCAGGCGGTCGTAGTTGCGATGGTCGAGAATCAGCAGGCCGTTGTGCTTCAAGACGGCGTAATACTCCGCCAGAGATTTACGCCGATCACGCTCGCGAAACAGGTGCGTAAAAGAATTACCCAAACAAATCACAGCATCAAACGTGCCGTGGATATCCCGGTTCAGAAAGCGCCAGTCCGCCTGGGCAGTCCGCAGGAGCTGATCACGATCTCGGGCATTGCGGAAGGCGCGGGCCAGCATGTTGGGACTGCCATCGGCACTCACCACATCAAAGCCTTCCTGGAGGAGTCGAATGGAGTGGAACCCAGTCCCCGTCGCGACGTCCAAGACGGACTTCACCCCGTGCTCGCGCAGGATGCGGATATAGAAATCCCCCTCCGCCTGCGCCCGGGCCTCCCAATCGATCAGGCGATCCCAGCGATCAGCGAACTGCTCGATGTACTCCTGCTGATAGTGATCGGTCTCACGAACAGATTCAGGAGCGGCACCAAACCGCTGCTCATCCATTGCTCCAGCAGTCTTCGGCCGATGGGCCGAGGATGCTTGTGTGCGGTGGGATGTCGTCATTCAATCCTCGGGAGCCACCGATAGACGCAAACCTTCAGGGCTCAGCAATAGGGCTGGGGGATCACCTCTGAAGAGGCCTCCGGACACAGTTCACGAAGTCATGAACCACGCCATGGCCGCAACCTATCGATGAGGCCTAGGGCTGTCATTGGTTGCTTCAAGCTGCAAAGTGATCTGATTGCCGCTCAGTCGCCGACATCAAAGTGAGCGAAGGGCATTCGAGCAAATGTTTGAACTTGCTAAAGACCTGACGATCGCCCTTCAGCCTGTTCATTGGATTTTTCATCGCTAGGGTCGCCGCAGTGCTCCGGCTTTGAGGTGTCTGCAGAGATCACACTTCAAGCGGTTTCAAAGCAGTTCTCGGGACAGCCCAAGGCGGCCGTCCAGCAGGTCTCCCTCACGATCCAACCCGGCGAGATCTTTGTGGTCATGGGCCTCTCCGGCTCGGGAAAGTCCACCTTGCTGCGCATGATCAACGGACTAATCGAGCCCAGTGCCGGCTCAGTCCAAGTGCGCGGCCAGACGCTGGCTGAACTCTCTCCAAAAGCGCTCAACCAACTGC